>Ga0115030_1000087_pt1 | contig 32590 bp, 37 predicted proteins | sample SidtaG_4_FD_87174 | JGI IMG/M metagenome (GOLD analysis project Ga0115030, IMG submission 87174) | Marine algal microbial communities from Sidmouth, United Kingdom - Sidmouth_Male1 metaG | ecosystem: Host-associated > Algae > Red algae > Unclassified | place: Sidmouth, United Kingdom | collected... | reverse complement strand
GGGGGGCGGGGGGTCCGGGCCCGGGTCGGCGGGGGACTTGGCAGGAAGGCCCAGCGCGGCGCGCTCCTTGTCAGAGCCGGCAGAGGGGCGGGGGGGCGGGGGGGCGGGGGGGGGGGGGTTGAGGCGGCGTGCCGGGGGGGGCAGGTCCAACCCAGACCACATTCGGCGCGGCGGCGGCAGGCCGCACCGCCGGTAGAGGTTGACGCGGCGGGGGGGGGGCGGGGGGCGGGCAGAAGGGACGATACTGCGGGAAGACTCCAAGAGGAGATGGCTGGGATGGGCTCCTCTTTATACGTGGAATGGGTCTGCACTGCGCACCCTGGGTGACGGGCACGGCCGCTGCCTGCCAGAGACCATCTGGGCAGGGCTAGAAACCCCTCCGCGACTCATCGTGGATGCATCTGCGGGGACGTTCCTTCTCCTCTGTATTGTGCTCGCAGAATCATCCGAATCCGCCGTCTCCATGACCCCGTTGAAGCGTGGAAATGTACATTTCTCCCCATCTTCGTCAGTTAGTGTCCAATATAGTGCGGAGATTATTGCCAGAGAAAGTAATGCTTATCCAAAGAACGGCGTTACCCGTCTCCCGTGGTCGCTGCCGCATCACTCAATGCGGGACCGATGACCACATATCGCCCCAGCTGATGGCCTCCCCCCCGGGAGCGATGTTAGGGTGAAAAACCACCTCCCTCCAGCTCCCTGCGGGTCCCGCTGTCTCCGCCGTAGATCTCACTCGCACCCATCCACTCGACGACGTCATTCACACTGCGTCACGGCAACCAATGGGGTGCATGGAAGTGCTATTCAACAACGACGCGGTTCAAAGCTGTGCAATGTATGATAGATGCAAGTGTTCCGATTGGTTCTTGATAAATATACGTTCGGGATCGCGTGAGTCCCTGTCAGTCGCCCACTGTGGGCATTGATACATCGCCACGACAACCGATGGAATGGCTCAGACATGTGAATCCCGAAAGACGACGGGCAAAGGCTTGCAATGCATGGTAGATACGAGTGTTCTGATTGGTTCTTGAAGTTATGTAAGGGATCACGAGAGTATCTGGCGTGTCTCAACTGCGGGACATCATTCTTCGAGTGCAATGACCACAAGTGGGATCACTTACATCGGTTAATCATCAAAGACGGAGTTCAAAGCCTTGCATCGTATGATGGATACAAGTGTTTTGATTGGTCGTTGTGGTCATGTGAGGGATCGCATGACTTTCTTCACGTTTGTGATATGTGTACCGGCTCTGAATGAAGCCATATGATTGGACTGTGTCGTCGTCAGGACACGTTTGGCAATGAAGTGTTTGTGCTTGATTTTCATGGCGAGCGGTGACAACAGAACAAAGTTCATAAATCATATCCATCAGCAATGTGTTGCGCCACAAGATCTTGCGAAGCTCGCACGCGCCACCATTGTGCGGCACTTGGCACGAGTGCCGCCCCCACCGCAGGCCGCCCTGTCCACCGTGATGCTGCCCCCAATCCTCGCCCCCCGCCCCCCCGCGAGGCAACCGCCGGTAACCTCCGTGGACTGGTCGCCTGGTGCCGCTCCGCCGCCGCGGAGCGGCCACCGCGTACCCTTGCGCCGCCGCACGTGCGCTCGCCACCAGCCTCGACGCCGCCCAAGCGCAGTGGGCGGCGTCGGTGGCGGTCAACGGCGCCAGGAGCGGCGACGGCGGTGGCACAGCAGAAGGCTGCGGCGGCGGCTGCGACGGCAGCAGCGGCGACGGCGGCGGCAGCGGCAGCGGCGGCGGCGACGGCGGCGGCGGCGGCCGGACCCCTGCCGCTGCGGCTTTGTCGCGCCCCCCGCCGCCGCCGCCGATCACCGCTTGGCCGGCAGGATGCGCTGGCGACGGAGGCTGCAGCAGGGGCGGTGGCGGCGACGGCGGCGGCGACGGCGGCGACGGCTGGGTGCAGAGTGGCCTCGGCTGCGGCGCGGGGTCAGCGGCGGCGGCGGCTGCGGCGGCGGAGTCGGCGATATGCCGTCCGGAGTCGACTGCGGGCGCTGCGCGGCCGCCGTCGCGGGAGCCGCGAGCGCCTTTGCCACCACGGGTCGGCACCGTGTGGAGGCCGCGGCGTAGCGGCGGGCGCCGCCCTCAGCGACGGCCGCTGCGGAAAGAACCCCGGGGATCCCCCGCCGCCCCCTTCGGCCAGCCGCTCGGGGCTACCGGCCCCCGGGTCCTCCCGCCGTTTACACGGTCGTTAGAATGGTGTGCAGGAAAAAAAAACCCTGCCCAGCGGGAAAAAGAACCTTTGAGTCTACTCCACTATGCCCTGCATCACGTCACCCAATGTGCGGGGCAAGCAGTTCGCCTCGGTCACGATACGTTTCCGCAGCCAAGTCGGCTCGCAGTCGCTCGTTCTCCTCCACGTTCTGCATCTCAGCCCAGGCATCAAAAATGGCAGCCATGCCGGCGGCAGGCGGGTGGGCGACGGGATTCAGAGCAGGGGGCCCGTTGCCGACGGGGTCAATGTTGTCCATTGCCGCAGCGACGCCGCCGACGCCACCACCAGGTGAAGGAGCCCTGGCGGCAGCAATACCGCCGCCGACGCCACCGGCGCTGCCGCCGCCGGGTGCAAGTGCCCCGGCGGAAGCTGTGCCGCCAGCTGGCGCCCCACCGCTCTGTCCTTCCCCACCATCTGACCCGCCGCCAGCATCGCCACCTACGCCACAGTTAGTCCCACAATCACCCGCCGCCGCGCGTCGTCGGTGACTCAAAACGTTGCTACGTCGGCTCTCCACGCACATGTTGTGCAAAATGCAAATGGCCTTTTAGGTCGTCATCAGCTGCGACACAGAGCGGTAGCGCCCAGGGTGGAGCGCAACATGAAAGCTCTTCCACAAAACGCCAAACAGCCGCTCCACGTCGTTCCGGATGGCCTCTTGGAAGCGGTTGAACGTCGTCTGCTCCTCGGTGGACGGCTTGGGGTGCAGCGACATCAGAAAAGCGTAGCGCGGGTAAATTCCGTCGACAAGGTAGTAGGGTAGCTTGCGCGTGCGGCATTCTTATAGTGAAGGGCGTGCCGCGCGGCGGCCACCGGCCGCCAGTGACGTCCAGGTACAGCGGAGACTTCTGCATGACGTTGATATCGTTGAGACCGCCGGGGGCCCCGACGAACAGGTGCCACACTTACAAGTCCTCGTCACAGACAGCTTCTATGGCGATGCCCCTCTTTCCATTGCGACTCTGATACGCCCCCGCCAGCCCCATCGGGCACTGGTGCCACTCCCAGTGGCAACAATCGAGGGAGCCCATGCGCCCGGGCATCCCGCGCTCCTTGTTGCGCTCCATAATGGTGCTGATCTTGTCTTGGTTAGGTCGTCGCAGGTAGGTAGGTCCCCATCGCTTGACAACATAGTCCATCAGCGACTTCGTCGATTTGGCGATCACCGTCCGGGACAGGCGCACGTACTCGTCGGCTCGGTCGGCCGCCTCGACGTAGGCGATTACGCGAAAGTCTGCCACCACCTTCTGCAGTGGATGGGCTTGAAGCTCGCCCGTCGCATTAACGAGTTGTTGTAGGAAAGGCTAGTCCTTGACCGCCAAATACACACGCGGAAGGACGGCGCGGGGGACACGGAGCCGCGTCTCGAAGTTCCGTTCATCGTAGATAGGAGGCAGCCGCCGACACTGAAGTAGTCCCGCAGAATGGCGTGCACACCGGCCGCACTTTCGCGGCGCTTGTTGCCACGGCGCCCCGCAATGGAGCCACGATAGAGCCATCGTCGGGCAATGCGCTTGGCGCGCGCGCGTCGGCGCACAGCCGTGAGCACATTGAAGCGCGCCTGAACCACAGCAGCAGCGTCCGCGCCGTCGTCCTCGGCCAGCAGGGCGGCGGTGGCCGAGACCTCCTCCTCCTCGCCGTCCATACCCAAAGCAGGTAAGCAGCCGACCGGACCCCGTGGGGCGTGGGGTGCGAGGAAGGAAAAACAGCAGGGGCGCCTAGTGCGTCGTGGGAAGGGAGGAGGGGGGGGGAGGGGGGACGAGCGGTGCGAGCAGCGCGCGTGCCCAGCGAGATCGAGGAGGGGAGGCGAGTGAGAGCGAAGGGCCGAGCGGTGCGAGCGGAGCGCGTGGCCGGCGCGATGGAGGAGGGGTCGCGTCGGCCGTGCTCACGGGTGTGGTGGGTGGACAAAACTCGGCGGCGGCGGGGTGGGGGTGACGAAGGCCGTGGCGAATATCGGCCGGCCCGTGCCGTCCTCTAAATGGCGTGTCCGGCCGACCACTGCGGACAGCCACCCCATCACACCCCCCCACCGTTGATGCACGCAGGAATGCCCCCCCATCACCCCCCCCAGGCAGCGCTCGTGCGGGCGCCCCTGCCACTGATGCACGGTGGCTCGGCGGCCACCCCCCTCCAGACGGGGCCGATCGCAGCCCCCGCCATCCAGGCGCAACTTTTCAGGCTCCAGGACCCCCTCAGGCACCTGTCAGGGCGCCCCAAAGCCGTGGCACAGCGACCAGCCCGATCTCGCCCATCCAGGCGGCGCTGTCAACGGCCCGTGTCGCCCTCGCGCCACGACCTCCCTCCACGTCGGCCCCAGGCACGCCTAGTTAAGCCGGCTCTTCTGGGTCTGAGCATTACATCAGCAAGCGAAAAGCCCAGCTGTGACGTGCTAAAATTCTAGTGGTCGAGAAGCAATTGAGCCGCGTCCCCATTTTTTCACGCGTCCCCGTTTCTTACCCTCCTCGATGGCCTCTCTGGGAGGGTTGACCGACCCCTTAGAATCATCTGTGACCAAACATGGTCGGGGACGGCGGCGAATCACGAATTGCTCTCGCCTCGTCAATACTGAAGCACGCAGGCGCATGAGCACCGTTCCCTTGAAAGTGCTGTTCTTCGTCTCGGAGTCTGCGGGCTTGCCGCAGTGGGGCGCAAAATAGCGGATGCCAGTGAATTTGGGATGTATGCCAGCGAATAATGCCGCTGGACAGTGGATGCTGATGGGAGGGGAGTGGGGAAGTGGGGGGGGTGGAGGGATCATGCGCTTGGGACATGCAAAAGATCTTCGGAGAAGAGGAGCGCTCACCCTTCCTCCCACCCCCCTGTTGGGTCAAGTTGGTCAGCCCTCCTATGGTCCGACCTTCAAATCGCAGCCACGTTTAGGTCCTACATCCTACTGTACCCCCGGCAGTAAGTAAGGGGGGGTAGGCGTGCACCATGCGGAGCACCTTGATGGAAGGTCCCCCTCCACTTCCGGAGACACAGACGGCGTGGTGAGCCAGAGTATGCCATCAGAAAGTGGTTCTGACGACTTCCGCGGCTCTGACATGTCCTTTTTGAGAAAAAGCAGCGTGGTCCAGAACTCATGTCGTCCCGTGTTTCTCGTTTTTGTTTTGGGGCTGCGCCTGGGTTTCTCTCTCGTGGAGATGTCGTCAATTGCTGCTTAAGAAGCTCAACAGGAGACGACACGCGACAACTGAGCGACAACAAAGCTCACTGGGGTCGCCCTCATGGATACACACTGTTCATGGCAAGACTGCAGTCATGCCGTGATCAGACCGAGGAACGACGCCACAGCCCGACCACCCGAGCTGGGATGGTGGGGATGCGGGTGGGGTGATCCAGATGGGGTGGAACTACCCCAGCTGGGGTTGTCGGGATGCGATTTCGTTCCTCGCTGACTTTCCTGGGAGCCATTCGAATGTTCATTGCCGCACCTACCCTTGAAGGCCAGTGAGAGGTCATGTCGCTCTCCACGTTTCATGACCCCCTGAAAAGTGGGCGCCCACTTTGAAAAATGACTGCTTAGGCTGACAGAAACTCAAGCGACCAATTAGCTATCGTATTTGAGGAGCAACCCAACCGGGAGCCACAACTCTATTGAAAACCCAGAAGAGCCGATGCATCCACTGCTAACTAGGCGTGCAGGGCGGCCCAACACAGGCGAAGCACACCTGGCTCGACAGCCCCCCCTCTCTCAGATCGCCCTGTGAGCGATGCGTGGGAGCTACGCAGACGCCAAAAGATCCAACGCGTTTCCCCCTGTGCCCGCCGTCACCATACTATCTCGCAAGGGCCGTCGGTCCACTTTCGAAAGCAGTGGTCCAAATCGCCAATTTCTTCTTTCTGAATGTTTGTGAAAAACCAAAGCTGTTTGTGCGCCCACACGTTGCTCGCTTAAGCGTGCTATCTTCCTTACTGTTTCGAATAGTTCGACCAATGAGAGAGCATAGCAGAATGGGGTCGGCCTCGGACCCACCCCATTTCCGGTTTGGAATGGGGTCGGTCCTGCACAGGCCCCATTTCTACAAGCAACGTATTCGTTGTAGCTACGTCATTTGATTTGGTTGAAAAGAAGCCTAAATGGGCTCGGAGACGCTGATGCGGGACCGTTCCGGCCTCATTTTCTTAATTGTGAGACATGTTTGCGCCACATTGCGCCACGTTTCGCAAATATGACTTCGGGCCGACATTGCCGTGTTTGCTTTGAGATGGCGAACCAGATCAAGTACCGGAATTCAGGTCCTGCGCTTTGCCGGTGGCTCTCCGCAGTGACTAACCCGTATGAAATAGAAGCACAGGGTGATAAGTTTTGGACAAGCAACATCGACAACCGGACCGAAGCGTTGACGGAGGTTTAGCGCCAGTGGTCCAATTTGGGCTCTTTGATGATGCTATTTCAATCCATCTTAGCGACTGAGATACACCGTTGGGCGGTGTGTGCCCCGATTCGATGTACAATGTACATGAATCCGGGTTACTGTATCGTGGCCTTCCGCCTCGCTCCTCCGTGCCGGCCGAAAAGAGACGACCTGCGTGCGGGCCAAAGGCGATGTCGAGTGCAGATAGAATGACACTTACTTTTTGCAGCAACGCGACGGGCAGCCACAAACTATGTGTATGTATGATAGGCACGATCAGAAAAGCTGTTCAACATATGTTCTTCACGGGTCATGGCAACGCTTGTCGCCTGCCCTACTTTTTGCAGCGGTCTACGTGGTCATAGGGCCGGAGTTATAAGAGGTGGTTCGAGGAGGTGTTTGTACCGCACATCCGAAGCCGAAAGGGCTTTCAACTCTTTAACCTTGTAGCATATCTCCTGACTTAATAAGATTCAGCCGCAGGTAGCCCCTCTGACTAATCAGGATTCATAGGGAGGAATGAACTGACTTGTGGTTTACCCTGTGGGAGGCTACTTCCGAGTTGTACTTCTGTCCTTTCTTTATCGTTTCTGATTCGGGGGTTCATTCGGTCCTTATGATAGCTCGGTCGATCGACGCTGCCCTGTTACCTTCTAACCATTGAAAGCGTCAAGGGTACGGGGCTCGCCGTGGACGGCGCCCCAAGTTCCCCATCGGATGCCGTACGAACAAAGGTCCATCCTCCTCGCCCCCTGGGCGATAGAGTTGGCTCTATCGCATGTCTACGGTCGGTAGTTGTCTACTGGTGTACTGACCAACGTCTTTAGTCCCACATATGATGGAGCAGCAGGGGAGACTCTTGCCTGCCGTCGTGCACCTGCACTCGGTGGCCGAGAGCTGTCTCTTGTTGCCAAATGGCATTGTGACGGGTATCGCACCCTTGTGCTTGACGCGCTGGACGCTTCGCCCATTTGGGTGCGCCACGACGCGGGACGTCGTGGGTTACGATCTCCAATTGGATCGCGGGGCGCTTTGGTTGGCACTTTGCCTGCTGAGCTATGACTCCTGGTGGTGCCGACGGGCAACGTAGCAATATCAAGGGTAAGGGCAACGCGCTGCCCCGGGTCCCCCGACGCCCCCATCCCCGGGCCCGAGCGCTGTGTCTTCCGACACATCAACGGACACCGAGTTGAAAATGTCTCGCCTAGGCCCTCACAAGTGTCGCCGCAAGGCCACGCTGGGTTGACCCAGTGCCAAGTCCTTTCACTTTCGGCGTTCCGCTTATCGGGCGCTGCCAAGCGAGCCCTCTCAAACGCCCTTCACTCTCGGGCTGGGAATCGCACGTATGCGATCCGCACCTACGGTGATGTCCTTATTTGACTCTAAGCCAAGTACACCTCCCATGCCGAAGTGGCAACCGCCTACCACGACATTATGATAATGCGCCAATTCGACGACGTGTCACCCACGACCTTTGGGCTCCGCGTTGAGACGCCATGCGACCGCCTCGATGGCGTATCGACGGCCAAGACGTGATGGACGTATTCATCAATGGCTGTCCAACATTGTTCAATCTCATGTCCGTGTGTTGGACGCGCAGTTCCCCAATGGCACACTGTCGGACACCATCTCTGCAGCCCAGATGTACTAGGACGGGATTAAGAAGCGCCGGTTCTCGCTCAAGCTTCCCCGTACTCATACGACAACAGTGGCGTATGCCTGAGCAATGCCGACTTGGAACGACAGTGTCGATCACCCGCTTCGGGTTATCCAACCTCGCGCCTGATCGCGTTCGCCCCCTCCTAAAGAAAAATCCCAGTCGTGTTCCGAGGTATGTTACAATTGAAACAAGCCTAGCCACTTCGCAGCTCAATGCGCCGAGCCGTATCGCCCGCGTGAACGCCGCAACCCTGTCGTGTCATCACTGATGACGCGTCGCTCGACGCTCATAGAGACGCGTAAGAGACAACTGACTCGAAAAACGAGTATACCGGGAGCCTTTTCTGCGGGCAACCCGGCTTATCATCGCAAACTGGCACGAGACCAAAGGTCACTCGGATTTTGATCCCTGCCCACCGGCACTATGAGATTGCGGCCACTATAGGCCGTTGCCAACGTGCAATGCACAGCTGCCGACCTGTCCTACACACCGGCGCAGGCATCAACTTGGTCCGCTCAAGTGTCCTGCCTGCCAACTTTCAGAGTTGTGCTGATAAGATTGACCGCACGCCCAGCATCGAGGACCCAAACAACAAGCGACCTATAGAACAACTATGCAATACATCTCCATGCAGATGTTGGCTGTGCCAAGGGTCTTGCCCTATTTTCTGTCGCAAAGCACCTATCGGTGCCATGCATCCTCGGTACCGAGCTCATGGAGAACCATGTTGAAGATTTCTTCATCCGCCTGAAACAGGTCGTGTCGCAAGACCACGATGGTGAAGTCACCCGTGAGGAAAGGCGAACGCCTATCTTGGCTACCTTGTCTGATAACATGTGGGGCTGGTCGTAGGAAGACCAACCTGAAAGGAATTGGCGTGTCGCCAGGTACGCGTCACGGACGCATGGAGGAATGGGTTATGGCAACCTGTGCGACTTCCGGTCTAGTAACCATCTCGCCTAACATTCGCATGTGCCGGCACAAGTCTGTGGCTGTGGCCAGGGGATTTTCCCTCGTAGTCCCTGACGAATCTTTCCTACAAAAGGTTTGCCAGTTCGGCCCGGACCAAGCCATCATTCGAAGGAACAGCATCCTATGTTTTGCAGAACCATTCCAAGGGCCGGTGCTGGCCGCGGTTACCGAGGAGGAGGAAACTAATGCACCACCAGCTGGTTAGAATGACTCGGCTACGGATGATCCTATTGAGGACGTTGACCTCAGTGCGGCACCGGAGCACTTGCACAAGAAAAGTCGGGAAATGCTCCGTACGCATTCAACTTTGTGGGATGTCACCATCGGGACTATCCATGCTACCCAGCACGCCATCGTCACGCCACCTGACGCAGTACCCATTTGGGCCCACCCGTACCGCACGGGGCCTTCCAAACGGCATATCATTGTTGATCCAATCAACAAGATGCTGAAACTCAAGGTCAAATAACCTAGCCATAACGCATGGGCAAGCCCCGTCGCCATCTTGCCGAAGAAAAGTGGCAAAGCCCGCATCTGCGTTGATTTCCGACGACTCAAAAACGTCGCCAAGAAAGATGCGTATCCGCTTCCCCGAAATGAGGATTGCCTCGCCTCCGTGGGAGATGCTAAGGTTTCTACCTCCCTGGACTGTACCGCCAGCGTTTGGCAAGTTCCCCTGCGCAAGGTCGACAGGGAGAAAGTAGCTATCACAACGCATTCCAGGATCTACCATTGGTTGTCAACGCCGTTCGGTTTAGCAAACGCACCCGCAACGTTTTAACGTGCACTGGACATTATCTTGTCAGGACTCAAATGGCACCTCTGCCTCGTCTTCTTAGACGACGTCATCATCTTCTCTGCATCTGCAGAACAACACGTCGAAGACGTCGAGGCTGTCTTGACGCGCTTGCGCGAGGCCGGTGTCACTCTCAAGCTTGAGAAGTGCACCGGGGTCTCCGACGAAGTCGAGTACCTTGGACATATCGTCCGCCCGGGGCAACTTCACGTTCACGATATGAGCGTCAACGCGTTGAACAGCGCATCATTCGATACCACCAAGGCACAGCAGAACAGCTTCTTGGGAATATGCAAAGTCTATCGATGCTTCGTCAAAGCCGTTTCCAAGCGATAAAAGCCTCTAAACGCTATGGCTCGTGCCGAAATCCCAACGGACTTGCCCAAACCATCAGACGCAGCCCTTCCGGATTCCCGCGACTTGCGTCCAGCGTTTCTCGCCCCGCCAATCGTGGCTCTGCCAACGGCCAATGGCCAAATGATTGTCGACGTCGACGTGTGCGCTGACCGACTCGGTTGCAACTTGCTCCAAGAGCAACCCGATGGTACTAAGCTACCAGTTGGCTATTTGTGCGGCGACCTCAGCCCTGCTTAGCAAAACTGTCCCACTACGGAACGCTAATGCCTGGGCGTGGTCTGGAGCGTGCGTAAGCTCTGCCACTTCCTCGACGGCCACCGATTACTAAACCGGACAGACAATTAAGCTCTGAGTTGGATATCTACATAACGGGCCCAAGTGGTCTCTTGATGCGTTGGCGCTTGCGCCTGTCCAAATACACTTTCGACATGCAATACAAGCCAAGTGCTTCACACCACACATCCAAAGTCTCGTCACGCACAGACAACGACGCCGCCGTCGATCATATCAACGATGATGTCCCATGCCTTGCAATGGCCGAGACGGCCGACGGCTTGTTTATGGGGAGAAACACGGGCACAGAGATGCTGGCCCCCGTGGAGAACGACGCCATCGTTGAAGGCCAAGAACCCGACGAGTACTGCTTCGAGCTGGCCAACCGCGTGGCCCGCAAAGCTGCGAAAGCGTTTTTTGGAAAATAACGTCCCGGCCTGTTTCGGCGTGCACCTTACGGTGATAAGTTGGTTATCCCGGCAAGCTTACGCAAGCGTATCCTTACGCTAGAGCAGCATGCTACGGTGGCGGCCCACCCGGGCATGAACTGAGTGTTCTACGCCATGAGGCGCCGATACTACTGGCCATCTATGGCCACGGATATCCACAACACCATAACTAAGTGCACAACATGTGCACAGAACCGCCTGTCATTCCGATGACACACGTTTCCATTCACGTTTTTCCCAGCGACGGTACCCTTTACAGACCTATCGGTCGACATCTTTAGGCCAATCCCCGCTAACAAAGCTGGTAATCGTTTAATCTTGGTCATTTCCGACCGCCTGGCAAAGCCAACCAAGTGCATCGTCGGCAGTGCTGCCAACCTCCCGAATCCGTATCCCACGCGTATCGCATCCGTACGCTGGGATGGCCCTTCCGATACGGAAGTGGGCTACCGTGTGTCCTAAACGGTGTTACCTCTCTAGGTATTTGCACACAGTCCGATCCTTATTTGATCCCTGCAAGGAATCTGGCGTCATTTTCATGCTCTACTATATTAGATCGTTCTTTTTGCTCTTTGAGTTTATTTGTTTTCTCTTTGACAGGATCGATCTGGCGTGCACGGCGCTGCCTGGCGATCGAGATCGCCGACAGCGAACCCGATCACGATACAGCGCCGCGCACACCGAAAAGATCCGGAACACTAACCGCCACCAACACCAACCGTCACCAATACCAACCGCCGCCATAAACGAACTTCCAAAAGCGCAAGAGCGTGGTCCCCACGACCTGCCTCACCAGCACGCCCCCAACGTCGCCACCCTTCAGCCCCCCCACCCAGCGCCCCGCCCCCCCTCCCCTTCCCCCCCTTTCCCGCCCACCCCCGACGCCCCACCTGCGCCCCCGCGCCGCGCCCGCAGAGCCGAACTTCTGTGAGTAAACTGCGCAGCGCAAACGCAAAACGAATAGGGGGGTAGGCGCGGCGGTGGCGACCGGCCGTGCAGCACCAGTGTGGCGCGCCGCTGCGGGAAGGTGACACGGCGTCGAGGAGGAAGGTAATGCCTGCGCGTTCCAGCGCAATGGGAAGGGACGAAGGCCGAAGGTGGCGCAGAGCTGCTGTGGCCTCCTTTATGGAATCCACCGCCATTTCCTACGATGTGCTTGCGGCGGATAGTTGACGCCCTCGAAAGCCAATGAGGACGTGCTGATCTCCCTCTTGTTCGATGAAACATGATCATCTGCGGACCAGAACGCGATCCCTCACCGCGGTCGCCAATCAGAAACTGGGATCTTGCCCTTGTTCCAGCATTATCTTGCAGCCAATGGCCCCTCTCCTTGTACAGAAAATGCCTCCAAAAAACGTTCTTCCACCCTCCACGCCAGGCGCAACTAAGCGCGCGAGCCAGCCAATCGTCGTCCGAGGCACTGCCCTCGCTGCAATACGTGTTTCCAGTCACATCGGCGCTGCCCATCTCTTACGTATCACGCCAACCAGAAGCTAGGATCATTCCATAGTAGCGAAAGCGCCGCTCAGCTTGGCTAATTTGCAGCAGTATAGCTGATACAGGGTGGTTGCAAGCATGGCACAGCGAACGTGGACCAATGGAGTTGCCAGAATCTTGCAAGAAATTTACAGATAGGCCGACATGGCTCTTAAGCCCGCGAACGCGCATCAGCACGTGGCAGACAATCAGAAAAGCCTTTGATTCCCGAAGAAATTTCGAGCTTGACCCCAGATTGCCCAGCAGGTCGCATCGGGCCAACGTCCTGGTCGAGAAAGCTTCGAGCTGCTTCAAATGTTGTGTTGCCAGAAATTTCAAGACGCCATTCCAGGTCACCAGGGGTGGTCCAATTCGAGTACGCAGCTGGAAGGCCTCAGAATGGCCTTGAAATACGCATGTGTTACGATGGCAGGACCGCCGACGGAGGGGGGCTGCGCCAAGAGGGCCCGCGTGGCGGGCACGCTGGTCGACGAGTTGGGCTCCACCGACGGGGGTAGTCGCCGCCGGATTGAGGGTGATGACGCTCGTCGTCGTCGACACGTCGACGAACACGTCGGTCGTCAGGATCGGCGTGGTCGGCGTCAGGTCCGAGGCGGCGGGGGTGCGGAGGGCAGGGCAGCCGGTGTTGTGCCGGAGGCCTGCCACCGTTCATAAGCAGCAGGCCGACACCCCGGCCCAAAGGAGGGGGGCGGGAGTGATTGACGGGTGGGGAGGGCCCAAAAGCGCGGGGCGGTGGGGGGGGAGGCCCCCACATGGCGCCGTCCTCCCTCGGACCAGCACAGCTGGGGGACCAGGGGCGGGAAGGGCGGCAGGGTGGAGCGCACCGTTGAGAAGGCGCGGGGGGGGCGTGGGTGCCTTCGTGGTGCCGTGGTCACACGGCCCGGCGCAGGTGAAAGGCAGAGAGGGCGGGGTGGCAGCGCCACCGTTGCGATGCCGTTGCGCTCGGCGTCGTCGCGTGTCATTGGCGCCCTTCACGCGAGTCATGAGAGCGGTTAAAGAGGGCGGGAAGGGTGGGAGAGGCGGGTGCGGGGGAGGGGTGTGCGGGATGGCAGGCGGCACACGCGCGCTAAGAAACAGACGTTCCACCACCCCAGCGCGAGTGCGCACACTGAGGAGACGTGTTCCCGCTGCCCGCCCAATCCCACCTGCCGTCCGACGGCGGGTGAGCGAGTGTAGCGGGACTACGTCAGCCTGGCCCGCCGCACTGGGGCTCTGGCTCCCAAAAGCTGGTCACGGATGAGGACCGCCCAGCGCCCATGCGTGTCGTCGTTTCACGTGGAGCTGGTCCGCAGCGGCGTCGTGCCCGCCTAATGAAATCTAAACGAGCCGGTGGGACGAGCCGGAGAGACCTGTCACCACAGCCCGACAACGCATACCCGTTTACAGGCGGGGATTAGACCCATCCACGCCACACACGTTGGAAGGCTGAGGGGCCGAGAGGCACGCGTCGGACTGAGACGCCGGGCGCGGGACACGTCGGACGGCTTAGGGGCCGCAAAGCGGCCCCCGACAAGTCGCGGCGCTGACTGCCGTGACGCCTGCAGAGCCAGAGAGGGCGTTAGCGCGGGAGCCGTTCCAACGTCAAAAAGATGACGAATTCGTCGCGTGACAACCTGTCCATCCGTTCTGTGGCGTCGCCGTGTCCGCCAATTGCGCAGACCGCTCTGCACCTCACCAATGGCCCACTCGCGCACGATCTCATTCGATGATGCTGGCCAGCTTTCACCGAGCAATACGCATGCGGGACCGAAACAGGCAGTTTGTGGCGTCGACTAGTTTCCAAAAGTTCAGCTGTTGACAAAAGTGATGCCATCCAGGACGACAGATTGGTTAGATTCACTGGTTCAGCCAATCACAACACTTCCCTCCAAAGTGGGCGGTTTGAAAGCAAATCCCGAGAGAGTCGACGGCGACGACATCCGACCTGTTGACATCTCGAGACGAGTCTTCTGCACGGTGCGGATCGCGCCAGTGACGACGCTCGCTGGCCAGTTCATCCGTTTAGCAGCCTACCACTTCTTGGGTGCCCGGATCCGATCCGATTACAAACGACGGGAATGCGCATGAGGAGCTCGGATTCTGCCCAGGGCCGTCGAACCATTTGGGTGCCCGATCTATGTCGTGGCCGTGCCAGGTGTCGGCCCGTTCGTCTGTTTGAATGCCCCTTTCTTCGACGTTGTCATCGGTTCCGTCGATCAACAGCGGCATATCTGGCGCTTGACAGGGACGTGGCAATCTCACCGCGACTGTTTGACACACTTTCCGGGCATCTCTTCAGAGGTTTGGTTTCATTAAACGCTGATGGAGATCCGTTAGCGCTCCTTCGCTGTCAGTCAAATTTGGTCTACCAGAATGGGGCTACGCATAACGCAGCAGTGATGACCCCATCCAGACCGTCTCGTGGCTCGTTTCAGACCGGTCGATCCCCAACTACATCGCGCCTGGCCCTAAAGAGGGCCCCCAGAATGGGATTGCCAATCAGCGTGCCGCAGGTTGCGCCTCTAGATTCCCCAATTTTAAGATGGGACCGACGTTGCAGGGTTTATTCTCAGGGCCGTTCTGCGCCGTGCCCCATTTTACCGGTACGCCGACCGCGGAACGCTCCGCGCACGGGGCAAAAAGAGCGCGTTCTCCACTGCGCGTGGTGACCGAACAGGAGAGCGGAACGGAACTCTTCACATTTTATGGACTCCCCCACACAGAGAAAGTAAACTTGTGGTGGCTGGTGTTGGCCGGCCGTCGACTGGCACCACGAAAGAGGGCCGCACAACAGAGCGACAGATGTCGTGGGGACCACAACCTTCCGGTATTTCGCAGAAGCAGCGCAATGGCAGGTGCAGCTAGCTAGCGTCTGCGTAGCTTCCATGACTTGGCCCGGCTGCCAGGCCGGGTTTGTGGGTCGCACAGGCACGGAGACGGTGGCGGGGTGGCAAGCACGCCGGGAATGCACCATGCCGGTGTGTCAATGGGGCTTCTTTGGAGAATCATGTGTCGGGTGGGGTAACGGCAGTGCTGTGCTGGACGAGCGCCTTCTTTCAGCATGCGTGCGCGCTCTGGGATAGGCTGCTACGCCGGGCCGGGCCCCCGAAGGAGCGCCTGTCTGTGCACAGCGACAAAAAGATAGGGCCGCCAACATTGGCTGGGATCCATGACTATTTCGCAACACATTCCATGTAAGCGCCGTCAGACAGCCGGTCCGTAACTGTGGAGCGTCACGCCGCGGATGAGTGGCTGTGCACTATGGTGTTTGCAAGTGCGACCTGGCATCCCCAATTGTCCATTGAAGTGCACAGAATCAGCGAGAAGGGACAATTCTTCAACCCTCGCTTTCCACACCGCCGCCAACCTACGACCAGGCCTGGGTTACCTCGGAACGGGCTCGGATCCACGCGTCCACATGGCAGTTTTCATCCAATGAAAAGTGCCGATGCGTTCCGCGTTCGGCGTACGGGCAGAAGAGAGTGCGGTGGAGAAAGGCCCTCAGATCCTACTGATCCACATCCGAGCCCGAGTTCCTTGCAAGGACCTGGCATCTACGAACTACCGATGCTTCACTTCGCTGGAGGCCCAGAAGCCCTTCAGGAGGAAGTTTCTTCGAGCACCAACCGGATGCGAGGCTTACTATGCTCAATTGCGACTCCTACGAAAGTCACACGTCTTGTTTTCAGATTCAGTGGACACACCACTGCGTCAAGTGTGAACACACAGTCGTTCCACAAATGCTCTGGCACTCTGGCGACATCAACAGTGACAGGCACATGTGGCATGTCGAAATATTCGAATGAAAGCGAATCAAAGTGCACGGACCCGCTCAAGATATTTGAGAACCATCGGAGACAAATGTTCGAGGTAATTGACTTCAGGCAGTACGGCGCGGTCTTTCGACTAGGCACGACAGCAGACAAGTGCGTTTACAGAATGCACCGACCATGAAGGAACCACCGAGGCCATGAAAGGTATGAAATCCGAGGGCATGTCCCCAGTGTTGCATGCGTGGCGTGGGAACTAACGGCTCTCTCACACGTGGTGGGAACAGTAGCGCACTGCCGAGAACTCCTGCATCGATTGTGACACCGGTCTCGGCTTGCCATTGGCCGGTCGATTTGACTGAGAACTCTTTCTGAGACCCACCACACGTCTTCAAATGGCACTGCTGGATCGGGTCACTCTTCAGAATGGACGGTCAACAAGATACACAAACTATTACACGCTTAGAGAGGGCTGTGTGGCAGGTGGGTGACTTCCATAGTGCCTACTCGACACTGCTTCCGAGGGTTTTCGAAGTCGGACGAGAAGCGCATAAGGGCACGTTTATCAACGTCTGTTTCTTTCCTCATACCATCGATTTCAGAGCGCCACGATGTGGGCCGTTGTCACCCTGTCGTTGGCTGCCTCACCCGATACGAACTGATGCAGCGAATATGCTGAAAGAAGAAAAGTACCTGACAGAATAGGAGGCTACATCTGCGGTTCGATTAGGGAACGGACTGTCCAGCAACGTGCATTCTAACCGAACCCGCAGTGTCCAAAAAAGGGCGGATGCGCTAGGTGCACAAATGGAAGCCGATTGAGTGGCAAACACGATGAACTCTCCGCTATTGTTCGAAGAGACCATTCGATCATCATGAATAAAGGAGACACGTTGAGGGTTAGAAGGAGGTTACAACATTGAACACTCCGAATATGGCGCGATCGTTGTTGATTTCGGGTAATCACCACCTGTCGAGATGTAGAAAGGGACGCAAATGACCCGACGCGTGGCGTCTGAACCCGAATCGTGGCGGCTCAAGTCGATCTGGAGACAATCTCCCCCAGTGATGTTGCATTCGTGGCCCGCGGCCTTGACAACGTAGCGCCCTCAACGAGGCCGCACTGCGTGCCCAATGTGCCTCGTGTCCGTGCGATACCGGTAGGTATTTACAATTGCAGCCCCAGGCGGCCTGGACCACCGTGTGCGAAGGGCTCCGGGGAGCTCGCAATCCGAGCCGGGGCATAGTCAATCATCAACCAAGTGAGGGCACAGTGAATCATCAACCAAGTGAGGGCCCATAGAAGGCCAGGTGAGCCTTGGGTAAGCGGACCAACGACCGCCGCGCAGAGGCGATCAAGGCACCGTCTGGGGCTAGAAAAGGATCCCGACGGCAGTGAAACGGTTTACATGCATTGATCGCAACACAAAGGCTGTTTCCGGGCCGGGTTTCTCGGGAAGTAGCCTTCACAATAGGCTCTGGCAACAGTTTCGGTGGGGGGTGGGCGATCATCGGGGATTGACTGTAGTCCCTGACACTGATGTCCGAGGGCCCCGCAGGACCGCGAAGGGCGTGCGCCTGTCATAGCGATGGAGGACGCCGCACAGCCATCCACGTGTCGTTGAGTTGACTGAAGGACGCGCCAGTGGTTTGATGCCTGACGCGTGTGCTGTCCGAACAACGGGCAGCTCTCGTGATTTGACGGTGCACTGTTGTTGAAAATAATTGGTGCCCGTCGTGCCAAGCATTGGTTACTGAGATAGTGAAAAATGAAGGCGCTGCAGCAAAAGAGGAGCCAGGACGAAGCGTGGGAGCGCGAAGCGTGGGAGCGCGGGGAAGGGGGCTCTCTCAGCTTCGACAGTGGCCATTCCCGTGCCTCTTGAATGGCTGTCCACAGCACCCAATACTGCCGGCAACTGTGGACTGCCCGGCCGCATCTCCCATCGGACAAGCGCACGGGTCATCCTTTCATCACACCCCTTAAGCGGCGACTGAAGCGTTGCAGTTCCCTGGGATCACTCTCCGCCGCGAGACCTATATTTTCTCTTTTCCACACCTCCTCTATGCCGTGTTTTCCGACTCTCTTGGCATGGACGGCCATGCTGGCGATGGCACTGGTGCTCCTGGCCGTTCGCGTGCTGACTACTTTGGCCCACGAGCGAGTGCTGTAGACAGCGCGGCTCCCTCCCCCACCGGGGCCGGCGCGGCTCAGCGACTAGAGGAGATGCTCTTGGAGCACCGTGCGGCTGACGTGGCCCGGGCTGGGGCCGTCGGGCGCGACAGCGCCCGCATCAAGCAAGAGCGCCGGGCGAAGGCGGACGCGCAGGAGGCCAAGTATAAGGCCGCGGTCGCCAATGACCGCAAGGTGGCCGCTGCGGCCAAAGCCGTTGCTAAGGCCACAAGCAAGGCCGACGTCAGGCAGGAGGAGGAGACGCAGGCCGTCAAGCAAGCTGCGGGGACCAGCAGCCCCGCCTTATCAGTTTCATCGGCCGTAGTGGCCACCAGCACCTCCGTCAAGAAGGAGGTCGGCGAGCCGGCATCCACCCAGGATGCCGCGGTCTTCGGCAGCGTCGTAGAGGCTCAACCGCGCGCGGCGTCGCCCGCGACAGGCCTGGCGGCCACGGTCACCCCCGCCAATGCCGAGACGTCAGCTGAGGCGACGCCCACTGGCCAACTGAGCACGGCCAAAGATGACAAGACGAAGCACGAGAAGAGTGTGGTGTACCGTTTCGCCATTCTGCGAGGCCGACACTTCCAGATGAGAGCTGCTGCGAAGGACAAGCGACGAGTCCAGTCGGCGCCGGCCGCTGTGGCCGTAAAAGGCTCCATGGCGAGCGACCCGATGCGAGGCGGCGCTGGTGTGGGGGCCCGCATCGCGGCCAAGGTCTCCACGGACACCTGCCGTGCCGACGAACTCTATGCTGCTCAAGAGGCCGCGATGAGATGCATGCGGCAGGCCGGGCCGACCATGGTGAAGAAGGGCAAGGGAAAGGGAAGAGCCACGGAGGGCGCGCCTATTTTGGCGGCGCACTCGATTGGCGGTCCCGAGGCCAGAACGGAGTCGGCCGCGTCGCAGCTCTGCGGTCGCAAGCGCCTCTCCGATGAGCTCAACATCCCGGCCTCTAAGGCCGCCAAGCGCCACATTGGGGCGGCCGTGTCGCGAGTTGGTGCCGCTGTACGGGGGTTTCGTGATATGGAGGGGGCTGTCAAAGCCGGTACGGCCACCACACGTTCTTCTGCTGCTTCGCCCGCAAGTTTGAGGAGCGGGCCGGCGACGGCCACGACGCAGACAGACCAGCAGCTGGCAGTGCACTTGCTAGTATCGAGCGCCGACAAGCGGGCCGCGTCCAAGATGCTGAGAGACATTCTCAAGGCGGACAAGGCTGTCGAACTGGCCGTCGGCCAAATGTGTGCGGCGGCCAACGCCGCGTCTGTAGCGGCCGAGGCGGCCAGTAACGCATCCCCGGTCCTCAAAGCGTGTATGGGCTGGCCGTTGGCGGCCACTGTGAGCCCGCATCCTGATATTTTGGCCCAAGTGGCCGCATCGGCGGGCGTGCATCATAGAGGACGGGGCGGCAAGGCAGGTGCTCCTGTGCAGTTGGGGGCCAGCGCTCGGCACTTTCACGCTTTGTCCTGTAACTGTGGCCGGGCCCCGACGGTTCAGAAGGCGTGCGAGGCGGACATTGGCGAGGCGGCCAATGCTGCTGACGACGAGTTGTCCAAGGAGGCCTGCCTTGGCGGCCGTGAGGAAACGGGCTCCAGCGTGGCCAACGACATCGCAGACGACGAGGTGGCCAAGGAGGCCGAGGACGCCACGACGGAGGAAGAGGCCGCCTAGCTACCGTGGCCGAGAGCGGAGGCCGATCAAGGAGGTCTTAAGAATTGCAGCCGAGAAGGCCTACGGGATGGCGTCCAACGAGTCCTATCGCGAGCGGCCCAAGAAGGCCGAGCTGCGGAGGTCGGTGCGCAGAGGTACTGCTGCGGATGACGTGATCTTGCTTCTTTGTTGTGTACAGCGTGCGTAGCTTTTGTGCTTCCTGCATGCACCAGACGAGGTTACTTCCCTAGATTCGATAGGATGGCCAAATATCAGGTGCGTGTGTGCGTAGATTTCGAATAATGCCTTTCTGCGGTTTCAAATGGATGTAAAGGTGAGATCCTATGGGTTGAGCACCCTTCAGAGCATACAGTCGTTCAACAAAAAACCTAGCACTGGGCTGAGATCAATAGTGGCACTCACATGTTCTCTATTTGAAGTCAACCTCGCTCCAAACGTCCGACGTGTCACGACCTGATCTCAAAGTCGCTTCCGTGCGCAAAAGATGTTGTGTGCTAAGGCACACAGGCAGCACACAACAGCAATGAGCCCTGCATCGCCTTCTCTGGCCCAACAGAACGTACAGCCCGGTCCATCGATCAATTGGACTGTTCCACGAGTGGGTGGCGTGCTAGGGGTCGCATCGTCAGCGAGGACAGTTATTCCATCGAATCTGGTATCACGGCCATCAGACAGCTGTAACCCGCCGAATATGGGTACCGATAGTCGTTTGCATAGACATCAGAACACCCATCGATTCTATCTTAGGATGGGTCTGTAAACGGCGGTGTCAGATGGGATGTCACAGCGAGAAGTGGATCGCGTGATCCTCAGAGCTCAAGTGACCCATCATGGTGCTGTCTGATTGGTCAAGAGGATCGTGTGACCATCACCTGTGCCGCTACCCTCTGTTCCGAACCTGGCACAACCAGAGACTTGGCCAGACAGCCGTCTGCCACCTCGTGGCGACGGACCGCTGCCGCCGGAGCCCCGAGCGTGCTCGCCGCACCCGCCGCTGGGGCCTGACTTGGTGCAGCCGGCCTCCCACCAACCACTCCCACGCACGCCGCCGCAGTCGCGAGCACCTCCGGGCCCCTCCCTTTCCTCTTCTCCACTCGCTGAGCCGCCGCAGCCCCCGCTGCAGCCGCTGGCGCTGCTGCACCGTCGCCACCACTAACTGTGGCACCACAGCGGCTGCGGCCTGTGGCTCTCGCAGTGCCTCCAGCAGCGCTTGCTGGCTCTTCTCGCTGCTCCGCCGCGCCGATGAGCGGATACTGAGTACCCGCTCCCACTTTGTGCAATCGGCGAGACAGCCTGGGGAGTGAGCGCCGCGCCACCGACGGCGGTGGCGGCCAGAGGAACCGCCGCAGACAACGTCAGGGGCGGCCGCTGCCCGAGGGGTAGGCGGTCGGGGGGAAACCCCGTGTCACGGTGGGGGGATGGCGGCCGACGGGTGGGGTGGAGCTGCGTCTTTGTCATTGCCATCGCCGTCGCCGTACAGCCGCCGCCCGCGGCGGCGCTGCTTGTCGCTCCGCCAGATGTGACGGTGCCTCCCCCAGGCACTGCGCTGAGAGGTCTCCGAAGCTTGTAGGTAGCCACATTTACGTACTTGGGACCTCACGTGCCCCCCACCCACGTTCAACGTGGAAAAAGACGTAGAAGTGCAAAGGAAACGGCGTCTATTACTCGGGACGCACAGGCATGAAGGCATTGAGCAAGTACAACATCTCACCCTCAAGAGGACCGCCAACCTCAAACGAAGGAGGGTCTGCACCCTGGCCTTGGCGAGAGAAGAGGTCTCCCATATCAGGTACGACGCGCACCATGCGCACAATGTCACAGAGGGGCACGAGGTCCAGTACAACTCGCGTCACAGCATCTGCGGCGCCGTCTGCTCCGGTGGCCGCCATCTCCCACCGCAATTGAAGGCAGCCGCGCGCAGATAGGGGGCACACGGCGGGCGCGACCAATCTCATCCGGGCGACCACCGCGAGAGTCTGACCGTCACCCCCTCACACGAACGCCCGCACTTGGCCGTAGCGGTGCTCAGCCGCGTCAGGCAAACTATCGTACATGACGTGGTCATGCCAAGGTGCGCCGTGACAGAGGCGTGAGGCGTGTATCAGTTGGCGCAACGTGCCACCCCCGTCCAGACACGCCTTTATGTGGAGGAACGCAGGCGACCCTACCCGCGCGGACGGACGCAAGCCCAGGAGGCATCCGACGGCGCCCATACCCGGCAGCTGCGAAAGCTGCTGCACAGGTATGAGCGCCACCTGCATTGCAGCGGTGGTGCTGCAGGCCGGTGCGCCAGCAGACGTCTCCATGTCGCCGCTGCCGTCTTCCCCTTCGTTGCCGCTGAGGTCCCCGGGATGTGCTTCCATTGCCGCCACTGCATTGTTGCGCAGGACCTTGCGGGCCCCCTGCGCGTGTCGCACGAGCTGCCGCGTGTAATCACGACCGCGGTTGGTGCGAGCGTAATGCCGCTTGTCGTCCTTGTGCTTACCCTCGTTGGTGCTTGTGTCACCGTTGCGCAGGGTGCCGTGCAGGCGCTCCGCATCGAGGACGTGGGCGAGCAGCTTGTGTACCTTTTTAGTGTGAATCGGTCCCAATATGGGGGTGACGTAGCGAGTAATAAATACCCGGGCCTCCTCCGCAATGGAAGCCCCCTCGGCGAGCGTCATCGGAACCGACGCGGTGCCGCCCAGGTGCCGCGTGATGCGGCCGACAATCAAGGCGTACTGCCCGAACATGGCCGTGATGGCGGCATGGGGAGGTACGTCGGGAAATGCCTTGCGGTAGGCGACCCAATCCCACTTGACGTTAGCGCGCGCTGCTGCCCGGTCTTCCGCGTCGGGTGCGGATACGCCAGGGATGCCGCCATCTGCAGGTCCATCGTCATCACCGCCCTCATCGGCGCCACCGCCCTTGTCTCCGCCTCCACCAAGCAGTGTCCGAAGGAGAACACGCGCTGCCGCTTCAGCTTCACGGTCGCTGACGGCTTGCGGACTGTCCCACTCGGTCTCGCCGGCATTGATGTCGTTGTCGGCCGCCACTGCGGTAGGGTCGACCGCTGGCGCGGCGCGCGTATCACGCGCCTTGTCGGCAGCAAGGGCTGCCTTCTGGCGCCCACGGTCGAAACGGCGGGCGACGAGGTGGGGCAGTACCCACACACCAAGCCTCTGCTCTCGGCCCGTGAAGGTCGCCTGCTTTTCTTTCGAAGAGATGACGTAGCTGAGACCAATCAACATGCACGTCGACATAGAACAAGCATAACATAACAAGATCCAGAACAAGGCAGTGTCAATGCCATCCCAAGAGATAGTGTACAGAAGGTCGTTGTTCATGTGCAGTCGCACCTTCCGCGATAACTCCTCCCAGTCCAAGCTTACCCAGGTCCAGCCCTCGATGCCTTGCTGCGGCGGCCAAGGAGGCGGTGACGTCTGTTGGCCTCAAAGTACGTGGCGACAAAAGACCCGCACAGCGGCTCGTATCCTTCACAGAGTGATGGGAACACTCTCACCAAGTGATGAACCAGGAGCCACGTGACTCCATGATCCAGCACCTGCGTCTTTTTCAGGCCGGCCGTTCATGACCAAGGATTAAAACAGTCCAACGACGCAGCACAACCAGTGGTCGCTAGCACATTCAGCAGCAAAACCCCAAGTCAGCAATGGACCGTCTCGTCTCAAGAGCCCCAAAGAGAAACGCTGGTCCACAGGAATAGCAGCGCGCAGGCGCACTTCAAGAGATAAAAAACGAACGTACGTGAAGGACGTCAAAGCCAATGATCTTGTACAGAAAAAACGATGCGGAAGTACGGCCGGCCATACCCGCGAGGGCCGGTGGGTAGCTGTTAAGGGATTGTCGCTTCTCGAGATACTGGTGCCGCTGCCTCTCGCGCCCGTACTGAAAATGTCCAGCCGCCTCCAGCTGCTGCTCCGCCATAAATACCTTGTCCTGCTTAGTAGCCTTGAGCGCCTCGGGGGCGCCGAGCTGCGTCACATTGACGTTGCACGTTGAACAGGGGCGTGTGCACAGCCCTAGCCTGAGGCAAAGGACCGCTCGCTCCTCCGGTTGACTGCATTGGTAAAGAATCAGACGCGGAACGGCGCGTAGCTCGCCCCGAACTGTGTCGTGGACAGGCACGCCGTCGTGGCTCGCGGCGATCGTCGAGCGGAAAGCGAGGTACAGCACCCGCTGCAGGATACCGCACCGCCGCAGCCGCGACCTCTCGGCGCCGCCGCGTCCCTTCTCCGTGCCCACCTGCGGCACATACGCAATCGTGTGCCACTGGCTCACTCCCGTCACCGCGTTAACAACGTGTACGCGGACGGGATAGAGTTTGTGAGCTATGAGCGCAAGGAAACGATGAAGGAGCGGTCAAAGCACAAGCAGCAGAGACAAAGAGTGTGCGACAGGTGAGCGCTCTGTCTGCGAAAAGAGAGTCCCAGCTCAGCCCCTCGCATACCTTACACCTCTCATGCACCGAAGATCACCCCGATGCGCGAACACAAAGCGTACCGACGGACAAAGACAAGACGCTGCTGTCGCTGTATGCATAGAACGCCAAGACAAACGCCTTGCCTCCGTGAATCTGCGCGACGTCGGCCTCGCAATCTCGGAATGCATCGCCGTCAAATGGCGACTCGCGCTTGTCGGAGGCCTCCGCAACGCGGTCGCCGCCGCTCCAGTACCGCATGCGTGTGGCCGACTGAAGAGCCTCCAGCAGGACCCCCAGTGCGGGACGGAAGTAGACCTCGTACGACTGCCCGCTTTCCTCCATAGTGCACTGCTTCCAATAGTGTTTGCTGACGCCCTCATCCATGTCCTCATTGAGTGCCTGTCGGAAGTCATTGGGCGAGTTGAAAACGTGTCGAATGTTGCGGTGGTCACCGTCGTCAGGCATTCCTGGCGCCGTCCTGTCCCACGTGTCGAGTACGTCGAACAGCTCGGACACCGACAAGCCACCACCTCCAACACTGAGCGCAAAGTCCTCCAGCACGCGCAAACGGTGGGTGTCAAATCGGCCAGGGCGGCGCCGCTTACGCAACTTCACCAGAGACACGGCACGTTGGGCGACCGCAAACCTCTCAAAGAAGGCCGGAACCCGCGTGGAGATTGTAGGAAACCACATCTTGGGACCAGCCTCGGCAAGGAGCGCCGCGGCGGCCGCGGAACGCTTGCGCGTCCGTCTCGCCGGCGCCGGTGGTGGTGTGACGTGCTCCCCAGCCGCTGCAAACAACGCACCCAGGGCGTCGTCATCCGCGAGCTGTTGGACGTCTTCTCCGCTCGTTGCAGCCGCACCAACGCAGAGCCTCTCAGGTCCCCCACACGCTCCATTTCCCGGCGCCGAGGTGCCGGACGCGAGCAGCGCACCACCAGGCGCACCACCATCATGCGCCCGGCGAGTCGACCGTCCTGCGCCCAGGGCCCGTCGGTGCTGGGTGCGATTGTGGCGCTGCAAAGGGCCTGCACTGAACGGGCCGCGCCTGCAATCACCACAAAGGCGGCGTCCTGCCTGTGCGGGGGCACCCACAGACAGCATGTGAGGTGCGGCCGACTCTGCCGCTGATAGCGGCAGCTCAGCAGTGGGAGGAGCCCCCGCTACCGGCGAAGAAGCGGTTGTCGGCGGTGTCCTAACAGCAAGAAACGGCTCTGCTCCAGCGGACGGCGGTACCCCGGTAGCGGACGACAGCCGCGGTTTCGCCCATCCGGCGTACGCCAGAGCGACGACAGCACCGACTTGCAGAGAAAGGACGCCAAACAGGCGGCGACGGTGCGTGCGGGCTGCGGCGAGACGCGACCAGTGCGATGTGAGCCCCTCGCGTGCCATGATGACCGACCTCAGCCCTGCGCTTGCGGGGTGGATGACACAAGAATCCCAAAGGCGAAAGACCACCAAAGATGCGGAGCTATGGACGATGAACCCAAGTCAGCATCCACACAAGGCAAAGCCAGACTTGGACGCAACCCGACGTGCTGCAAAATGCACATACGCCCCTCACACTGGCCGGATATCTCTCTCCCTAAGACCACCTGAGGGCGGCATGCGTCAGTGCAGCCTCCATCCTCAGACTTACTGTTTGATTTCGCCTTCATCGTGCCAAAGCCAGGGACCATGCGTCACGCGACACAAGCACCAAAAGGCGGGCGCTCATCGCGGCGGCCGCGCGATAACCCAACAGAAATGATGAGCGCTCCTCGCGCCGGCCATCGGCACCCCGCCGTCAACGCTCTCAGGCAGGTCATCGTAGGCCGAGCTCAACCACCCCGAGCGATGGCCCACCGGGCCACGCACTTTCGTGCTGAATGGTCCACCATGATCACGGCGCAAGGGCCGCAGACAGGCGCCGAGCCGTCGCGCTGTCCAGGGTCCCCGGCGGGCACGTGGCTGGCTCCGCGGCGAACGCCATCGGTGTCCATCGACAGTGTGCCGGGGAGGCGGGACGGCGCCAAGCCTCGTGGGTGTGGATTTTCGCTGATCCCGACAGGCAATCTCTAGTAGGCCGAAGTAGCAGCACCCTCATGGCATTGTTGACGGTGAAGTAGATCACATAAGCCAATCGCATTGCGACGCAGCTCCTTAGTGCGTCTAAGCTGGAGAATTTATGCACCTGTAAAGTGACAATTGCGAAATCGATTGCAATTTGGTTTTCTCATCGACAAATCCACCGGATTTCTCGAACGTCTTCCGGCGTCGCTGGCGTTCCCAGTTGGGTGACCGGTGGAATGCAGGAAACCTGTGCCAGCCAGCGAGGTCCTTGGCTGTTCTTCCCGAACCCGATTCCCGGCAGCGGCTGCCCGCTGGCCGTCCTGCTTTGTGCCTACGCCTATTTGCTCTCGACACCCCCCTTCCTCTTCGGCTTGCGCTCTCGCCCGCCCCCACCGGCTCTGTCCACACAGCCTTTGGCATTGCTCACAGAAGCGCGGGCCACTCCCTACCTCGCCTCTGGGCGCCGCTGAGTCGTGGAGCCGATCGTTCCCGCTCGCTCCCGCGGGCGCGGAGGAAACACGATCTATGGACTGACACAGGCCTGCTTTTTGACAAGGAAGCCTAGCGAGAAGACATGTGCCATGCGCGTTATGTCGTCCATTGTGAAGACCACCATGTGGTTGAGAGTGAACCTCGCCGTGCTCACGCCATCGACACGGCTTTCAAAGAGGAAGGCTGTGGCGGGTGGGACGCGAGGCGCGCGCCGCGGCGTCGGTCGGACCGGTCTCGATAAGTGAGGCACTGTCTGATGCCATCCAGGAGGCAACACTCTGACCTACCACTGTCTGCTCTGTTTCTTTGCACCCGTGCTTTGCTTGCATCACGCACTGCTGGTTGATTGTGGCTCGTCTTCGTGCGGGCGCTTGCGTCGGGCTTGCAGGTATGCTGGGGAAGGTGGAATGATTGGGAGAAGCAAGGCACTGTCGCCCGAGGGGGAGGGCAATAGGGCTGCTGAATTAGTATAAGAGTACAGCTCTGGGCGCTGCTCGAGGGTGTCACCTTCTCACCACCACCTCGCTCACACACAACTGCTCTGCGTGTCGCAAACCACTCCTACTCGTCCTGCTTTCTCCGAGACTGCTTCCCCTGCTCGCTGTTGACTTCGTCGTCCAGGGCACCTCAATGGCGCGCTCCAAGCGCCCCGCCATGCCGGCCTACCCGCACGAGATTGCCGCGCAGCGCCGTCGAGTTGAGGAGGCCGCGGCAGCTGCGGCGACGAATCCAAGCATTGAGCGCGGCCAAGAGGCGCGGGCTAACAAGGACGACATGCGGGCGGCGGCGTCCTCTGCACCTGGCACCCGCACACCGTCCAATTCCAAGGCCAGTGGTCGCCGATTGACGCCACGCGCCGGCCGAGGCGGGTTGACGTCGCGCGGTGGTCCCGACGTGGCGTCCTCACCTTCCGGTCGCCATGGCGTGTCGCCCGCCGTCGGCTTCTCTGCTGGTGTTGGTGACGCGCGCTCTTCGTCAGTGCCCGTCCATGGGGCGCGGCAGCCGCCTCCACTGCGCGGAGCGTCCGAGCCGCTGGTGTTTCAAGCCGTGGGGGGCCCGTCACTCATGAAAGGCGCCGTGCCGGCGTCGCCGGTGCCAACCACCGTCGCTCCATCTTCTGCGCGCGGCGCTGTCGCACCGTCGCGCGTGGTCGGGTCGATGCCGCCGCCGTCGGTCTCTATCGTGGCGCCGCTCCCGCTTGCAGCGGGGTGTATGCTGCCGTCCTTGCCCATGAGCGCTCTCACGCCGCAACAGATGGGGCTGTTCATGCCGGCGCCGCGAATGGGAGCCGCTGTCACGTCGGACCTGCCAAGCAGCTTCTTCACGCCCCCCACTGCCACTGGGAAAGCTTCCAGGCCTCTTTCTGGCATGGCTTTGTGCGCCCCCGCGGCTAGCCGTGCCCCATCTCCTGTTCGTGCGTTGACTGAGTCGCAGCAGAACCAGCCGGGCGGCGCGCCGATGCGGGTGCCGCTTCCCAACTTGTTTGCGGGGCTGCACAACGGCTCGGGTGCGGGCGCAAAAAGGGTGCCGGCAGCGCCCGCCTCGGCCCAGGTGGTGATTCCTGGGCCAGCGTCTCCGGCTTCTCTGCCAAGCAGGGCGATTGGCGGCACGCAGAATGCTACGCTGCACCAGTTGTCTCAGCCTCACGTTCCGCCCTTCGGCCGCCTCGGAGGCGCTGGCACAAGCGAGCTTCCTCAGGATGCCGCGGCCCTGGCTACCTCTGTGGCAGGCGATGCAGGCGCTGCGCGCTCCGGCTCCCGCCGTAAAGGTAAGGGGCCCGCAGTTGCAGCGACCATCCGTCCTCTGACGCGCCCGAGCGCGCGAGAGACGGCTGCTTACCTGGCTGCTGATACCGGCTCTCTGGCGGGCGCCGGGTCGACTGCAGGCATTGGGCGCATGGCGGCGGCTCGTTCGTCGGCGGGCTCCGGATCGTCAGCGGGCGCTGGCTCATCTGCGGGCGCCGGCTCTTCTGGGGGGGGCGGCGCCTTGAGGCGGGGCGGCTCGACGGGGCGGGGCGGCTCGACGGGGGGGGGTGGCTCGTCGGGGGCGGGGGGTTCTTCTGGCGGCGGGAGCTCCTCAATTGGCGGGGGGCCAGTGGCGGACGGAGGCTCGTTGCCAGGTACTGGCGCGTCTACTCGAGGCGGGCCGTCGGCGGGCGGGGCGCCGTGCGCCGCTGCGGGCAGCGCTGGTGGCGCCGCGCGCCCCACCCTTTCAAGCACGACTAGCCCGACGGCGGCGCCTCTTTCACGAGGAGCCGCTGCACTGGCCGAAGCCGTGGCGTCGGGCATCCTACCTATGCGTCAGGGGGTGATCAACGTTGCCGCCAATGTCGAGGACATTGAGGAGGGCCTCTCGTCGTTGCGCGTGTCCTAGGAGTCGCTTGCCCGCGGGCATAAGCGCGTCATCACGTCGATGCAGAACATTAAGGACAGTGTGATGAATGGCTTTGCCGCGCTCAATAACTACGTGAAGCACCTGGTGTCGACGCGCGTCGACGGCAGCAACAAGCCGGCGGATGACCCGGACTTGATGTCGACTATTAATGACGTGCGCCGTGGATTCAAGGACACGCTCGTGATGCGCATCGGGCGCGCCACCCGCAGCCCGCACGATCCAGACCACGACGGGACATCGATCCGCCCCCCTCCGACGGCGGGGTCCGGTGGACATCCGAATCCGGCGCGTCACAACTTTCATCAAGCAATGTCGAGCAACCGAGAACGGTCCTGTGATCTCGACCGTTGGGCCACGGTTCAGTGGTCAAAATACCATCAACGCATGCTGCGATTCCTGATGATGGTGCAATGGACTTGTCATGATCCCAAAATGGCACGAAAGCGGAGATCTGCTGGTCACTGTCCACCTCGCACATGGCAGGCAACCAGATTGGTCGACGGGCCGGCCCCCCTCTAGGTCTAACAGTTCGACCGCGACGTGCGACCCCTAGCACGCCCGCCCCCCACTGGTGGAACTGCCAAATTGATCGGTGGACCCGGACACGCGTGCGGTGCGCCAGGAAGGGTGATGAAAGACTCATTGCTGTCACGTGCTGCCTTGTGTGTCTGTGCAGCTCGCGTCTGATGGGCCGATTTCGAAAGATAATGAAGAATTCTGACGAAAAGAACCCATTGAGTCGTGACCTGCCTCTGTGCTGCTTGTGAGCCGGTAACACGTGGGGCATCTTTTGAACGGCGTTTTCTCAATAGAGGTACCTGGGCGCTCTCTCATTGGTTCGACATATCACTGATAATGTAGGCAGTGCCTGGTGGACCCTCGCGCCAATGAGAGCGCAGGGCCGCTGGAACTATTGAGGTATCAATTTGCGGGCCTGAGCAATAGTGCCCACCATGTGTGACATTCTGACGCCACGTCTGCAATGAGCTTGCCACGAGCGCCAAAGTCGGGCGCGACCTCGGCTGTCACAGAAACAATGTTTCAGCACTGTTAAGCCCCGCTCGAGAGGGTCGCCCAGGACCCCGCGTCGTCGCGTGGAATCATGAATCGGTCTCGTTCATGGGATTTTCACTGCGCCTGTCCTGAGAAGGAGAGCATTCGAGCCCAAAACGGACACATGTGAGATGTCGATGGCACTATTGGTCTCGCCGGAGTGCTAGGTTTTTTGTGTAACGACTGTACGCCGATGCTTCGAATGTTCCCAGCGAAACTCTGCACGCTCTTGGCCGTGCACGCCGAGCGCCGCCGGCTCTCCGCGCCCCCTTTGCGGCAGCAGCGGGTGGCCGTCGCGCCCGTGGCAGGGGTGGCCGCCGCGGATGGGGGTGGTGGTCGTGCCCGTGGCAGAAACGGCCACGGCTGCTGGCGACGGCGGTCGCGCCCGTAACTGGGGCGGCCTCGTCGTCTGTGGGGCGGCCGTGGCGACTGCGGCGCGTGTCGGAGGCGGGTGGCCACTCTTGGGCCGGTGGCGGCCGCGGCAGCTGCAGCGCGCGGCGGCGGCAGTGAGCGACAGCGCCGACAGCGGGGTTGGGTGCGGCGGCGGCGCGGGGGGGTTGCGTCTGCGGTAGGTTGGGGTGCGTGCGACGGAAGAGGCGGCCGGGATTTAAGCTCCCGCCCTTTTCGGTGGTGGCGGCGGCCGGCGACGGTGCGGCCGGCGGGGGTGTCGCGGCGGCGGGGGGCAGGGACGGCTGTGGCAGCGGCCGAAGGGGGTTGCGGTACCGCCCGCGCCGGTGGCTGGCGCGGCGGCTGCAGCGAGCGGCTGCGGCAGTTGTGGGCGGGCGTGGCGGTGGCGGGGGGGGGTGGCGGAGGCGGCGGGACGTCAGTGAAAGCGTCTCGACGGTGGCGCCAGCCAGTGCACTGCATGACAACCGCACTAGACCGAGGGCACTCAAGGCCGAACGACAAAACGAGCAAAAAGCGTATGCGAATGGCAGATGCGCTTGCAGAGAGGTGGGAAGGGCGGGGGAGAACCAAGACTCCAAGCAGTACTGGCGGTTGCATTGACACGAGAAGCAAAGCGGAAACGGTCGGAACACACGCAAGAGCATGGGAAAGCAACGACTCGGAAGAAAGAAGCAGGAGAACGGGGTGATCGTGTACGAGCGCGACAAAGAAAAAAGTGAACAGCTTTAGTGAAGAGGGCGAGCACATGTATATTCAACGGACACATGCACGAAGGACTGCGCAAGGCGTCAGTGGAGACGGGAGGAGACCGTCACAAAGCATCGTCACGCAAACATGGGGAGCAAGTGCGGCCAGCGTGTAGTGGTAAGTGCGTGTCCAGCGAAAAAAAAAAGCAGGCGTGCGACACGGGGGGTGCGCAGGCGCAGCATAACAGAAGGGCGAGGGGGACAGGGAGGATGGGAAGGAAGCGTTCACGAAAGCAATGGTGGCGGCGCAGCAACGAATGGCCGCTCGGAACGAGACTCGGGGGCGCTAAGAAAGAGTACAGATCAATACATATCGAACAGGAAATGTGCTCGTGCTCTTCGTGGCTCGAGCAACGGTCGTGGCGGCCGTGCAGGCGGTGCCGGCGGCGCCGGGGTGGTTGGCGATGACGGTGGTGATGACGGTTGCGATGGGGATCTGGCCACGTCGGTGGTGCGATGGTGGTGCGTGGCCCGCATTATCGTCGGGCTTGCCGACCACGACCATATTCAGATGTGGATTCGGCGGCGGCGCCCCTAATTTAAGGGTGGAGGCCGAAGCGACCCCGGCGGGGGCGGGCGCGCCCCCCTGTGGTGAGGGGTGTGGGCGCCAACGTCCATTTTTGGATGCCCAGGGGGGGGGGCCAGCCGCCACGGTGCGACGCAGTGCCAGAGAATGCCCGTTGCTGCGGTCCAGGCGGGGGGGGGGGAATGCCGCCGCTGTCCGAGGGACAGTCGAGGCACAAAAAAGTGGTCCCGCGGGCCGCCGTGCAGCCAAAAGCCACCCCGAGCTACGCGGTGCCTGCCGCGCAGACAGCCGGAATTGGGGGGAGGCCCCGGG
>Ga0115030_1000082_pt1 | contig 33151 bp, 18 predicted proteins | sample SidtaG_4_FD_87174 | JGI IMG/M metagenome (GOLD analysis project Ga0115030, IMG submission 87174) | Marine algal microbial communities from Sidmouth, United Kingdom - Sidmouth_Male1 metaG | ecosystem: Host-associated > Algae > Red algae > Unclassified | place: Sidmouth, United Kingdom | collected... | reverse complement strand
ATGTGGATAACAAAGCAAGCAAAACGACAATTAGAGCAATTGTTGAAGCCTTGTGTTTACAATCAACTAGCCTACTATCGCTCATGAGGAAAGTTTTCTTCTGCTCAAACGGTTGTTAGGTTTGAGTTATCTTTGGACGGGTTCGATTAATGGTATTAAGCTCTGGCTCTGGGCTACATGACTTTTCTATGCTGTTTTTGAGCGATCTCTGTGATCAAATTGCAGACTCGCTTACCTTACCATTACCATTACCATTACCATTAGACCACTAGGAAATTAATTAGAACGACTATATTTTCAATTCTAGTAGTTTTTAAGTAGTTATCAAACTCAGGTTATAGTTCCTTTTTCATCAGTCCTCTAATAATATTATCCTTAACCATTAATAGTTTAGAGGCTTCAACTAACAAAGAACGAGCTTCCTCTGGATTCATAGCGTGAATCGACTCTTCAAAAATTCTCATTTTAAACTTTTGCTCTAAAGTCAAATCCATATTTAACTTGAAACCAGGGATATATCTGTCCATTACCTCAATTCTCCAGGTATGAAATTAGTGTGGATAAGTATCTCTAATCTCAATATTTGGATTAAAGATTACCTATTCGCATACACACAAGCTAATTCAACTATATTTAATTTATCTTCCGCCAAAAGATAGATAAATGTTAAGTTTTTCAACAAGGTTGATTTATAAATTCCAATAAATGCTTGTAGATTTTTCATTGAAAAACAGAGAACTAGTAAGAACGACTAACAATATTATTACTAGTTTGATGAGAACAATTTGACCAATTTAACCTTATTAAATATATGTCTTGGGATAGATCCCGATGTATAACAAGGCATTATAGATGAAGTTAACTCCTGTAATCTATGAGTGAAATTAAATCTAGATTAATAATTTTATATCTCTAGTCAGATGTAGTTAGATCGCGATCGCAGCTATTAATAGTAAGTAATATAAAAAGTGTTTGAGGTAAGTTTATGTTATCCAATAGATTAAAGAACTGGTTGAAATCTTCTATTCGTGCGGTTTTGACAGTGTTTGTATGTGGATTATTATTTGTTGCCAGTGCTTATCCCGCTCAGGCTGCAACTAGTAGAACAACAGATGGTGAAGCTAGTCTTAATAGAATCCAAGATAAAACAGATGATGTTGCTAAATCTAACCCCCGTGGGATCAATGAAGTAACTGAAGAGGCTCAAAAAGGATTAAACGCAGTACAAGGTAGTGCTGATGCTGACAAAATGATTAGTCCTGATGAAGCTAACGCTACAACAGTCAAGGAAAAAGCAGCCAGCTTCTTAGATAATTTAACTAACTAGGTTTGAAGCTTAGCAAGATTTTTGGTAAACCAAATAATTGCTTTAGCTGTTAAACTACCCATCTATCTAAATAGATGTAGTTAAAAGAGAGCAAAATAAATAAGAACATATTTCCTGGCTGTCCTAAGTATAGAACATTGGTGCAGTCAGGACTTTTAATATTAATCGATATATCAAAAATCTATAAAAACGACAATGTCCGAAACAAATTCATCAGCCAACTTTTTTAGTGAAATTGTTAATACGATAGACAAGTTATCAGAAAACCTGACTACTGAGACTCAAAAAATATTAGAAAAAACTACTGTTTCTACAGGACAAACTTTAGACTGGATTGCTTCTAATCCAATTTTGAAATCTGCCGATCGCATTATTGGTTTAGATTGGTTGATGACTTTTCTTGGTCAGACAGACACAGCCAAGATCCAAAAGACTGTAGAATTAATGCGATCGCAATATCCCCAAGAAACTCCCAGAGAAATTGCCCATCGCCTAATTATCCAAAAAACCTTCGAGGGTGGTCGTTTGGGATTGTTAACTAATATTATCCCACCGATCGCAGCTTTGTTTCTGGGGATTGAATTAGTTGCTACCACTAAACTGCAGACAGAAATGGTCAATGAGATTGCAGCCGCCTATGGAATGGATCTTGATGAGCCTGCAAGAAGAGGAGAAATCTTGGCTATCTTTGGTTTATCTCTTGGTGCAGATGCAATTAAAACTAGTTTGACCGTAGTCGAAATGATTCCTGGTATTGGTGCGGTAGTCGGTGCTTCGACTAATGCGGCTATGCTTTATGTCCTCGGACAAACTGCCTGTCGTTTTTATGAAGGGAAAATCAATCAGACCGAAATTGCATCTATGCAGCAGTTGACCAATACTGATTGGCAAGTTGCGCTTCATCAGTCTCAAGTAATGGATCGCATTTTAGCAGAGATGGTTAAAGTAAGTTATCCCAACGAAAACTGGTCGGAGATTTTGCCAGTAGTTCAGAAAATTTCACCTGCTTCTGTGGCTACTATTACAGGGTATCTCGAACAGCCACAGGTATTATCAACCTTACTCGATGAGTTGATTCAAGAGTTTGCCCCCTTAACCCTCAACAGGTGTTACGATATTGCTCAATCCAACGGTAATATTACCTTGAAAGAACAAGAAATATTAAGCCAAATTGCTATCAAGTTTAATTTGGATTTATCAACCTTAAACGATAATCAACCCATCAGTTAATCTGTAATGATTGCTCGCCAATACACAATTTTAGTAGTAGACGACTCTGCAGAAGACCGAAAAACCTATCGTCGATATCTAGATCGAGAAATTATTTCTAGCTTCAAAACAGTAGAAGTTGAGTGTGGTGAAGACGGTCTAGATCGACTGGCATCGATCCAACCAGATTTGATTTTACTCGATTACGTATTACCCGACTTTGATGGTTTGGAGTTTATCGAAGAATTAAAGACTATAGTTGATAATATTCCCCCGATTATCATGTTGACAGGGCAGGGAAACGAGATAATTGCTGTAGAAGCCATGAAAAGCGGAGTCAAAGACTACTTGAGCAAGGGAAGATTAACTTCCGAAATTCTGACTTCTACAATCAAAAATGTCTTACAGCAGGAACGTTTACAGCGCCTACTAATCAAAAGCTTTCAACAACAGCAGTTAATCGCCGAAACCGCCCTACACATTCGTCAGTCTCTAGATTTATCGAAGATTTTAGATACTGCGGTTAGAGAAGTACGGTTGTTATTAAATTGCGAACGCGTGGTCATTTATAGTTTTGCGCCAGACATGAGTGGTGATATTGTCGCCGAGTCTGTTAAACTCAATTGGACAAAATCTTTGGGGCAAAACGTAATTGATACCTGTTTTCAACGTCACGGTACATTAGGATATGAAACAGGTCAGACCAAGGTAATCGATGACGTCTATCAAGCGGGGCTTTCACCATGCCATCTGAAAATATTAGAACAGTTTCAGGTTAAGGCTAACATCATTGTGCCGATTTTACTTACTTCACCCACCAAGGATAATTCTCAGCTTTGGGGTTTGTTGATTGCCCACCAATGTAGCCAGAGACGTTATTGGGAAACAGATGAAGTAGAACTTTTAGATAAATTAGCGGTACAAATGGCGATCGCTATTCAGCAAGCAGAATTAATCGACAGCCTTAAAAAAGAATTGCAAACTAGAACTAAACTAGAGGCAGAATTAGCCCAAAAAGTTCAAGTATTAGATGCCTCTAAAGACTATATCGGCATGGCGGATCTCAAAGGAAGAGTGCTGTGGAATAATCCTAGTATGAAGCGGTTGATTGGCATAAGTGATGATGACGATCCCAGACAAAGATCTATTAGGGATTATCATCCAGCTTGGGCATTGGAGGTTGTCAAAGAAAAGGGCATTCCTACAGCTATAGCTAAAGGGACATGGTTAGGAGAAACCGCCCTACTAGATAAAAATGGTCGAGAAATACCAGTTTCTCAATTGATTATTGCTCACAAATCCTCTACGGGTCACGTGGAATATATTTCAACGGTAATTCGCGATCTTAGTATCCAGAAAAAAGTAGAAAATTCCCTCAAGGAAAAAGCTTTAGAATTACAATGGTCAAATAAAGAACTACTAAAGACGACTACCCTACTCAAAAAACGTAATCAAGAATTAGATCGCTTTGCTTATGTTACCTCCCACGATCTTAAAGCACCACTACGGGCGATCGCTAATTTGGCTACCTGGCTACGAGAAGATCTAGAAGAGCGAATTCCTGAAGAAAACAAACAGCAGTTAAAGCTGATGCATTCTCGGGTGCAACGAATGGATGGTTTGATTCAAGGCTTATTAGAATATTCTCGCATTGGTAAAAAAGATACTCCCGTAGAACGAGTAGATGTTGAAAAATTAGTACTCGAAGCGATCGACTCCCTTTCTCCTCCGCCAGGATTTGAAATTTGTTTACCACCGAATTTACCTGTATTTAAAACTCAAGCTTTACCGCTACAGCAGGTTTTTGCTAATTTGATTGGTAACGCCCTTAAATATCATCCCGATCAGAAAGGAAAGATAACTATATCCGTTGCCGAACAAGATAAATTTTATCGGTTTGGGGTTACCGATGATGGGAATGGGATCGATCCTCAATATCACGATCGCATTTTCACTATTTTTCAAACCTTACAGGCAAGAGATACCATCGAAAGTACAGGCATCGGTCTATCGATTGTCAAAAAGATTGTTGAAAGTCAAGGTGGAAAAGTAACTGTTGAATCTCAATTGGGTCAAGGGGCAACTTTTTACTTTACCTGGAAAAAATAAAGTCCTATTCAATGATCTAACTTTATCGTTTATTTTCCTGTAAATTTAATAATCAATAAAACAAATAAATAAAACTTTTAAAATAAACTTTTGTATTGAGATTATCTGTCTGTAGTATCATCAGCTTTAGTATGAAGTTTAGATATATTTCTAAACTCTCCTAACTTAATATACTCCATGAAAAAATCTCTATTCCCCTCTTTACAGATTTGTTTTTATATCCTTTGCTATCTTTACGCTTCGAGCAATATTACTCGCGCTCAAGTCACTACTGATGACACAGTTAACACTGTTGTCGATCAAGATGGGAATGTTTCTAAGATAACGGGAGGGGAAACTAGAGGTAGTAATTTATTTCACAGTTTTAAGGATTTTTCTGTACAGACAGGCAGAGAAGCTTTTTTTGATAATGCCTCGGATATTTCTAATATTTTTAGTCGAGTAACAGGTGGGAATATCTCCAATATTGATGGTGCAATTAGAGCAAATGGTAGTGCCAGTTTATTCTTGATTAACCCTGCTGGAATTATTTTTGGTGAGAATGCTAGGTTAGATATTGGTGGTTCATTTTATGGGAGTACGGCAAGTAGTATTCTGTTTGAGGATGGTGAATTTAGCACAGCAGATTTAGATAATCCTCCCCTATTAACAGTGAATGCACCAATTGGGTTAGGTTTTCGAGACGAACCAGGGGCAATTAATAATAATTCTGTAGCTAATAACGGTAGAGGTTTAGAAGTAAACCCAGGAAACAATCTTAGTTTGTTGGGTGGCAATATAAATTTCAATGGTGGCAGAGTAACTGTGCCAGGAGGAATAGTTACTCTTAGTGGTTTATCCGCAGCAGGAGAAATCAACTTTGATGCAGATAATAATCTCAGCTTCAATGATGAGATTGCTAAGTCTAATGTATTCTTATCAAACAACGGATTAGTAGATATCAGTGGTAATGGTGGGGGATCGATCGCAGTTAATGCTAATAATTTAGAACTAACAGGAGCAAGTTTGTTCTTAGCTGGCATTGGTACGGGTAATGGTTCACAAAATGCTGTAGCTGGCACAATCGCGATCAATACAGAAGTATTAGATTTTGATAATAATTCGGCTATTGTTACTAGTTCTTTTGGTGAAGGAGATGCAGGTACAATCGATATTGACGCCCAAAGCATTTCTTTTGATGGAGAATGGGGTGGAGTTTACAGCACTCTCGGTTTGAGTCGTATCGCTACAGACGAAGCAATTAGTGATGCAGTAGGCAATGGAGGAGAAATTAATCTTAATACCAGTACTCTCTCATTAACCAATGGTGCGAGAATATCTTCTAATAGCGTCGCTCAAGGTAATGCGGGAAACATCAACATTAATGCTACAGACAAAGTATTTTTTAGCGGTTCTGGGGAGACTTTCGTACCTGCTTTTGGTGGTACGGTTCTTTCAGGATTATCTAGCCAAGTTCAATTTGCAGGAAATGGAAATGGCGGGCAAATAAACCTTGAGGCTGGTTCTCTCGAACTAGATACTGGTAGTGGTATTCTTGCAGATAACGATGCTGTAAAAGGAGATGCAGGAGATATTAAAATAGATGTCAAAGATAATCTTTCCATCTCTGGTTTCTTTTCCTTAATTCAAACTAGAGCTAACAATGATGAAGGAGATGCGGGTGCTATCAATATCATAGCCAACTCCATTGAATCAAATAATTTAAAGATCCTAGCCGATAATGAAGGCGTAGGAAATTCAGGAGATATTATTATTGATGTTGCTGAAACTATTTCTATCGATGAAGGATCTATAATTCAAACTGGGGTAAAAGAAAGTGGTGTGGGTGATGCAGGAGATATTACTATTAACGCCAATTCTTTTTTCGCTAACAATAGTTCTGATATCTTAGCCAGAACTGAGGGACAAGGTAACGCAGGGAAAATCTCCATTACTACCAATGAATTGATTTCACTAAACAATCAGTCAAAGATTAGTAGTAGAGTTGCTACGGGGGCAACAGGTAATGGAGGAAATATATCTTTAGTTGGTGGACAACTGAATCTGTCCAATCAATCTAAAATAATTGCTAATACTGATGGTCAAAGTCTCAATCAAAATGATTTGAGTACTGCTGGAGATATTGAGATTGACATTGCTGGAGATATTATTCTTGATAACGATCTCGAAAATATTAGTTTTGATAATGGTAATCAGATACAGTCTCAAGTAGAGGAAGGAGCAGTAGGCAATGCTGGCAATATTACAATCAATACTGGCGGTTCCCTATTTTCTTTTAACAGCAATCAGATTTTGAATGGTTCTCAAGGAAATGGGAATGGTGGAAATATCCAGATTATTGCGAGAGACTCGATTGAAATGAGAGATGAATCTCTTGTTTTCTCTAATACAAGCGAACAAGGTATAGGAGATACTGGTAGCATATTTATAAGTGCTAACAATACTTTTGTCCTTGATGAAAGTCAAGTTCTAAGTCAGATTCTAGATGAAGCTAGAGGAAATCCTGGTGGAATAGACATTATTGCTAACACGATTGATATCAATAATTTTTCTCACATCTCTACCAACGCTCAAATAGGATCTTCAGGTACTGCAGGCAACATTAATTTGAATGGATCAAGTATCAGCATTAGTAGTGGTGCAATTGTTGATTCGTTAACAGAAAATAATTTTGATGGTGGCAATATTAATATTAATGGAGATAATTTAGAAATAGTTTCGGGAGGTGTAGTTGTTACTTCTGCTGAGGGTACTGGTAATGCAGGAAGTGTTAATATCGAAATTATTGGCGATATTACTATTGATGGAGAAAATACTCCTTCTCGACCAGAAAATATTTTTTTATTGGCGGAACAATCATTAATTGATTTACAGGAAGAAACAGGTATCTTTTCTACTAGTAGTGTTGTTTCTACAGGTAGCGGGGGAAATATTAAAATAACGAAGGCAAGAGATTTTACTGTCAGTAATAACAGTACTATTTCCGTTGATAGTCAAGGTGGAGGCAATGGAGGCATTATAAGTATCAACACAAACTCTTTAAATCTTGATGATCAAGTTGTCATATCTGCGATCACAGCTTCAGGCAATGGTGGTAATATTAACTTAGTAATTGATAAACAACTCCGTCTCAATAATTCCAGCTTAATTTCTGCTCAAGCTTTAGAGAGTGGGAATGGTGGCAACATTAACCTTGATACTGACTTTATTATTGCTTTTCCCAACGGTGATAACGATATTATTGCTAATGCTCAAGAAGGAACTGGAGGAAATATCAATATCAACGCTCAATCCTTATTTGGTATCCAAGAGCGTCGGGATCAAGCAAAAAATAGCAATAATGATATTGATGCTAGTTCTCAATTTAGTTTGGATGGTAAAGTTATTATTAATACTGTCAATCTAAATCCGCTTCAAGAAGCAACAGAATTACCTAGTAATATAGTAAATCCAGAACAAATAGTTGCTCAAGGGTGTAAGGTAAATAGAGAATTAACAGCCCAAAATAGTTTAACTTTAAAAGGTAAAGGAGGTATCTCAGACAACCCAACTCTACTTTTGAATTCTCGTAATATCTCTATTGATGGTGAAACTAATTCTACATCTACTATTGCCGAACCGATTGAAACTAGTCAAGGTAAAATTCAACCAGCTAGAGGCATTAATAGAAATGAATTTGGAGAATTAATTTTAACTGCATATCGAACTAATAACTCAGGCAGTCGCTTTCCTAAAATCAAGCGCAACTGTGGTTCGGTTTAACTATTTATATTATTTGGTGAAAAATTAAATTCTTAATTTTACTGTGCTTTTTATGCATGGTAAATCACTTAAAAAAACTAAAAACTTTAGATAAACCACAGCCCTAAAGGATACACCTTCGGATAAGGCACGGAGGACACAGAGTAAAGAAGCGGTCAGACCCCCTAAAGGGTGAGACAGTTCCTACAACGGAGGGAACCTCCGCAACGGACTGTCTCACCGCGTCGGCGTAAGACGCAAGGGAACGCTGACCAAGACAAGAAGAGAGGCTTTGAACCCAAAAATATCGATAAATAGCAAAATTGCAGTCATCAAGCGACGATCGCAATTTTGCTGGCTCTAGTATGAGGACAAAATCTAAAAATCAAAGACCAAGACTGCTAATTTAACTATAAATTATTTTTAAAAGCTATTATTACGCTTAATCTTAGTGTTTGTTAAGATTGATTCCCGCTTCTTTTGCCATTGCACCAATACCTTTTCTTTCCAAAGTTTTAATTGCTTTGGTAGATAAGCGCAATCTGACCCAGCGATTGCCTTCTGCCCACCAAACTCGCTTCCACTGTAGGTTTACGCCCTGCAATTTTTTGGTACGACGGTGAGAGTGCGAAACCGCCATTGCGTTGTTAGCTTTTTTGCCTGTGATTTGGCATCTACGAGCCATAGTTATCCCCTAATTATATTTCACGATCTATTATTATATCCAAAGTTCGACGAAGATTCTAGTTTATTTGGTAATCATAAAACTTTGATACTACCAGAGCAAGCTTAAGATAATCTGGTATTCAGGTGAACTATACTCATTACTTTATAAGCCTTATAGTCAAATCAATTTAGACAAGATAATATTATTTAAAATTCAAAAAGAATGTTATTCAAAAAAATATTAACTCCTGGTGTTATTAGCGCGATTGGTGCAAACCTGGCGGTAGGTATCACTTTATTTTCTGCCACCACTGTACAAGCAGAAGAAATCAGAACTTTAAAAGACTATCTCAACAATTGTATTCCTGAAAACGAGGATAATGAACTTCCCGAAGAATGTGAAGAACTCAAGAAAAATCGAGATTTAGAACAAGAGAGGAATTATCCTCGTAGAGAAAGAAGATCGAGAAAGAAGGATAAGCCCGAAAAAGAAAGGGAAGAAAAATCAGGGGGCATTGGAGGCTATGCAGGTATTACCTTGGGTATTTATTTTCCCGATATCGATGAGGAACGCGGTGTTTTTCAAGGCGATAATGTAGATGATATTGATACAGGTTTTGGTAGCAGCATCTTTGCTGGTATTCAGTTTAACCGCTTCTTGGGTTTAGATCTTGAGGTTAATGCTTTAGCAGGAGAGATTGACTCAGATTTAGATGAGGATGAAAACTATACCTTTGCTGGTATATATCTCAATCCTCGATTTACTATTCCAATTGGCGATCGCCAAAATAGTTTAGCCTTTTTCATAAGTCCTGGCATTGGTACATCCCAACTATCTGCTAGCGTTGAAGATGAAGTAGATGATTTTGATCGCACGACGATTATTGAAGATGATTCTCGCTTTACTTGGCAGATTAAAGGAGGAATTTCTATTCCCGTCAGCAGTAAGTTGAGTATATTACCCCAACTAAGATATACCAGCCAAACTGGAGATAATTCCGTCGATTATTTTGGGGGTGAAGTCGGAATTAAATTTAATTTTTAATCAAATCTCATCCGTATCTTGAACAATGTAGATATATCTACATTCCACCTGTAGCTTGAGCAAACAAACTGGCAAAATTTTTGGTGACTGTAGCATTGGGCGCATCTTCTGGTTTAGAGATGATATCGAAGGCTTTGTTACGGGCGTTGGCTTCGATTAAAGCGTTAATTATTACTAAAGCGACATCTTCTCTAGGAATTATAGGGGAAATGCCGTCAGGCGGATTTGTAGACAGTAGATCGTCTTTGCCGATTAGTAATTCTCTGTTGCCTCCTAGTTCGTCGATCAAACCACCTGCGCGAATAATTGTGTAATCAATACCAGAATCGATTAAATACTGTTCGGCTTTGCGCTTCCAAATCAAAATATTACCATTGCCTATTTTGTTCAGGATGTGGTTGGGATTTGTGCCACCCATCGAACCCATTAACACGATATGTTCTATTCCTGCTTGTAAGGCAGCATCAATTTGATTTTTTTGCCCTTGATAGTCTATGATTTCTGGCATACCGTCTGGTGGGTAAGCAAACTGGGGAGGCTTACCATCTGAAGGTGGGGCGATCATCTGAGGAACGGCACTAGTTAAGATAACCAAGGCATCGCAGCCTTTGATTGCCGACTCTAAACTAGACTTGTCGGTAATATCGCCAACAATAAAACCAGCGGTAGAACCAAATAATTCGGTAATTTTTGCAGGCGATCGCGCAAAACCAATTGCTTCAAACCGATCCGACTGTTTTCTAAGTTGTTTTAGAACTAAAGATCCCGTTTTTCCTGTTGCACCCGTAACTAAAATTCGTTTCATATTTTTGGAAAATAATTATTTTTTATCAATTATTACTCATTACTTCATAAAAATTATCTAGTTTCTATTTGAAACGACTATAAATTATGAGTTTGCCTCAATCAGTTTAACCCGAACCATTGTTAATTATTCATTGCTCTAATTCTTTTTTTAATTTCAAAACAACCAAGAAACATCAAGGCTATTGCTAAAGGTAATAAAAATCTTAGTCCTCGATAAACTAGAAGCGAACTTAAAATATCGGGGACTGCAATAGTCTCAGGTAATAAAAAAATAATTATGGTTTCAAATACTCCTACTCCTCCAGGAACATTACTGATAATGGAAGCAGCCATTGCCACTAAATAAACGTTAAAAAAATTGAGATAAGATTTATCGGAATACACAGGCAGTAAACAATATAATATTGCTGCTGCCAATGCCCAATCCAAAGCAAAAATAAGAATTTGAGTTAAAGAGATTATTGGCTTGGGAAAAGAAAAAGTTTTACCCTTAATCTTTAAACGCTTATGTTTAAAACAAAAATAAAGATAAATTCCTACAGCGAATAAAGCCAAAATTCCCAGACAGCGAAGGGCGAAAAAGCTGACATTGAGACGCTCAGGAAGCTGTAAAGGATTAAAAAGCAAAGTAATACCTGTTAGAGTTAATAATCCCAGCCAAAAAGTTAGATTACCCAGGGCGGTTATTTTAGCAATACACTTGGTAGGTAAGCCCCAAGACGAATAAAAACGATAGCGGATACCACCACCAATCAACAAAGTAAATCCAGTGGTGTTGCTAACTGCATAAGTAATAAAGGTAGCAAATAAAATTTTATTTTTACATAGCTTATATTTAAAACAGTTAAAGGCAATTAGATCGTAACAACTAATTGCAAAACAGCTGAGAATAGTAAACCCTAGGGCATAACTAAGTTGACGATCGCCAATCGCAGTTAAACTATCTAAAATCTCTTGAGGATCGTAACGAGCCAATTCTTGCTGGAGAGAATGTACGGAAAGAGCTAACAAAAAAAAACCGATGGCGGGACATAGCCAACGAGTCAAGCGATCGCGATTCATCAATCAGTAATGTATTTAATTGGTTAGAATTACTCGTTCGGGGTAGTTGGTGAAAACACCATCTATATTTAATTTTCTCATACGATTAATCTCTCTTGGTTGATTAACAGTATAAACCCAAACTAAAAAGTTTTTTTGATGGGCGTCCCTTACCAATTCTGAGGTAACATAATCCACACTCGGAATAATCATACTTGCTCCTATCTCCAAAGCATTAGCTAAGTATTGCCAAGGTAAACCATAAATTAAAGCCCCGATGATTATCTTAGAATCGATCTGACTGACCTGTTGTAGCTGATCATGGTCAAAAGAAGAAACGACAAAATCTTGGTAAGACCAACCACGTTGCACGTATTGTTGAATTAACTTACTAACTAGTTGGGCGGTATTGCTGCCTTTCAATTCAATATTAACTATAGCCTGGCGATTTACCGTCTCGACAACTTCTTCTAAGGTAGGTATTGATTCTCCTTTCCCAGCATCGAGCGATCGCAAATAAGTAAAACTATAGTCGGTTATGTATCCAGTACCATTAGTAGTGCGATCAAGGGTGCGATCGTGAATTACGACTAAACGATCTTCAACGTTATAGACATCAATCTCAATGCCATCAACCCCTAACTCCAAAGCCTTGCTGACAGATAATAATGTATTTTCTGGCTCGTGTCCCATCGCACCGCGATGTCCGATACATAGCATTGCTCAATTCACACCAAATCTTTGACAGACCAATTGTCCCGCAGCTAAGGCTGAGGTGACTGCACCGCCAACTGTCGGGGTAACAAAGGCATCTCCTGCCATTACTAGAGGTAATTCTAATAACCCTAAACAAGATTCATTATAAGAAGTTGTGGGTAAGCTATATTGCCAACGATGTACCTCGTATTTAATTACGGGAGAATCTAAATAATCTGCTGCTGCGGTAATTAATTTATAGACAATTTCTGCCTCATCACTATCCCAATATTCATCACTAAATTGAGCTGTAGCCTGAATCGTGACTCCATAACCACCAGGAGAAATGCCTTTTTGGTGATTATCTCCCAACCACAATAAAGAGTTGTTTAAAGATTTATTTGCTAGATTCATTCCTCCTGGTGCAGGAATCTTACTAGGTTTTTCTAATAAAGCTAAAATAGTTATACGGCGGTCGTACTCAACTTTTTCTAAGGCAAATCTAACTTCCAAAGGTATGGCGACAAAAGAAGCATCTAATAAAGATAAAGACTGAGGGATGGCAGAAGTCATCACCAGCATATCTCCTTGATACCTTATGTTTCCTTTGGTTTCGACCAGCCATTTTTTTTCGTAGCTGATTTCTACCACCTCAGTATCGGTGCATACATTTAAGTCCTTTGCTAAATATTGAGCAATCCCATTCATGCCCTCAACACCACAATAGACAGGTTGGTCGTCTATTTCACCAAAACCTTGACACCATTTTTTAATTACACCACGCTCTAACCAATCATCTACCCAAGGCTGAAATTGAGGATGATCGACACTGAAATATTGGATGCCAGAATCAAATACTCCGATCTTAGACTCTTCTAGATCGATCGAATGAGTCGCCAAACGCCCGCCAATGTCTTTACCCTTATCTAATACCGTTATTTTAATTCCTTTGCGTTGCAAAATAGTAGCGATAATTAATCCCGCGATACCGCCACCAATAACAATACAGTCAGAATTGATTATTTCGAGATTACTACTGGACATTAATTTAAGGTTTAAACTTTTTCAAGTTTTAATTTACACCAGATGTCCATTAAATCATTTTTTCTGTGGGTCGGCTATTTTTACACTCAATTTAGTATCAAAGTTTAACTCTTAAAAGGAAAATGAATAATCGACGCTAAAGTGCAAACCATCATCTTGGATGTCATCTCCTCGATCGTCCAAACTCACTAGGGGAGGCGCATAGTCTACCTGGAGATTTAAACCATTAATCGGTTGCCAAATAAAACCAATACCTAAAGCTGCAATAAAAGTTTCGTCTGGTAGATCGTTGGGATTGTCGCCTTGGTTCCAGACTGTACCCAAATTGGCAAAGGGAGTAAAAGTGAGCAGGGACTTTCCTGCTTTGCTTTTAAAGAGGGTAAAGCGATCTTCTACGGATAAAACTATTCCATTGTCCCCAGAGCGTACATTTTGCCGATAACCCCGCACTGACTGTCCTCCACCAATCACAAATTGTTGAGAAGGCAACAAACTATCGGGAGTTAGTTGGATATCTGCCTGAATTACTAAAAAGTTACGATCATTGAGGATTTGCACTCGCTGTGCCTGTCCCAACCAACTAAAAAATTGACCGTCAGGCACAGGATCGTCATTGTCCGTTGCACCCAAAATATTTAAACCAAAATTAAATTGCGATCGCACCGCCCATGCCCCTGAAATCTGTCTTTTGATATATTCTTGACCAAACCGCAGGACACTAGTAGTGGTTTCGCCGTCTTCATCTGCACCCAAGCCAAAAGGTGTACCTTCTTGAAATAATAAGGTTTGACCATCTTGGTAATCAAAGCCCAAGGAAAGGGCTAATTCTTGCCGTGGATTGCGAATAATCGGCTGACGAAAGCCCAGATTAAATCTTTCGCTTTCTCCTTCGATTTCTAGATCGTCTAGATCATCGCCGATGGGATCGATTACTTCATTACGGTTAATATTAATACCTGTCGTTACCGTACCATTTTTGGCATTGAGGGGAATTTGATATTCTAAACCCAAATCAAAAGTATCGGTCAAGGCTTGAATACGGGGATAATAACGGGCAGCAATTTGATCTCCAGCTTTAATCAGACTGCGATAATTAGCCTCCAAACCTAAACGCTCTCCGCCAACACTCGGAGGGGAATAGTTATCTACGCTAACTCTAGCAGTAAAGCGATCGCTTTCGGTAACTCGAACCTCTAGGACACTTTTGCCTATTTCGGGATTTTCTCCCGCGCTGATGCTTGCCTCTACGGTTTCCAATAGAGGATCGAGACGCAATAAACGTAGTTCGTCCTCTAGCTTTGCGGTATTTAAAGGTGTTCCTGCAGCTTGTTGGACGCGATCGCGCACATAGTTTTCTAAGCGATTTGTTCCTTCAACATCAATTTGTTTGACTGCACCTTCGATAATTTGAATCTGAATTTGACCATTATCTAGAGATGATTCGTCTAATACTGCCCTAGAAGTAATATAGCCTCGTTCTAAATAGATTTGAGTCAAGTCATCGATCGCCAGTCTCAATTCTGCCAAACTGATAGTTTGACCTTCTAGAGGCTTAACAATTGCATCCACTTCTGTTTGGGAGAGGATAGTATCCCCCTGCACCGTAACTGTCTCAATGGGAATAGCAATCTCGTCTTCCGAGTCTATTTCTAATTCTGTCGGATTTTGGGTCGGTGAATTAGTTTCGGGTGGCAAAGGTTGAGGGGGTGGAGTAGGCTCTTGATTGACCTGAGAAATCAATATTTCTGTTTGATTAATTTTTGTATTATTACTATTTACAATATTGTCAATTTTTGCTGTCGATCTTTTTTCCGTAGCTTCTACTTGTAGCTGACAATTACTATAAGCAAATAAACCTATTGTTGAAACAAATACCAAAATGTGCTGCGGTTTTTTGAGGTTAATTATCTGTTTCATTAATATAAAAATAAATTTTAAATGTAAAGTTTTGACTCAAACAAAGGTACATATAGACTAAAAATGAGCCTAATATGTCTAAAACAAAATCTAAATAGATATTATTCGATTTGTTCCCTCAACAAGATTAAAAAATACTGAAGTTGTTACTAATGTTCATATTAATCATATCTACGAGTAGTAAAATTACTTTCAGTCATAACCAAAACTTTGACTAAGACATAAAAATACTCTACCTGCAAATATTTGTTGCTGAAGATGCTATCTCCAAATAACCGCGCAATCAAACAAGAAAAAAAACGTAATCTTTTGTTAAATGGGACGAAAGCTTATCAGTTGTTACTATTAGCGGTTTCCATTGCGATCGCGGGAAACAATCCTGTTTTTGCCCAGCAGATTACCCCCAACAACGACGGTACGGGGACGGCGATCAATAATGAGGGCAACACGATCAATATTGACGGGGGTAGTTTGTCAGGAGATGGTAAGAATCTCTTTCATAGTTTTGAGCAATTTGGACTATCTCAAGAGCAAATTGCTAACTTTATGTCCAATCCCGAAATCCGTAACATTTTGGGACGCATTAATGGAGGCGATCCTTCGGTAATTAATGGTTTGCTTCAAGTAACGGGAGGCAACTCCAACTTGTTGTTAATGAATCCTGCGGGTATCATTTTTGGTTCGGAGGCACAGTTAAACGTCCCAGGAGACTTTACCGCTACCACCGCTACAGGTATCGGGTTTGAAAACAATGCTTGGTTTAATGCAGTAGGCGAAAACAACTATCAAAGCTTAGTCGGCATTCCTTCTAACTTTGCCTTTGATAATGGCAACCCTGGATCGATTATCAACAATGGTGAGTTGAGTCTGGCGGAGGGAAAAAATTTAACCCTGCTGGGGGGCAATGTAATTAATACAGGAGAAATTACTGCCCCAGAAGGTAGCGTGACTATATCTGCCGTACCAGGTAGTAGTAACGTGCGGATTTCTCAACCAGGACATCTGCTTAGTTTGGAGATTGAACCTCCCAGAGATAGTGAGGGTAATGTATTGCCTTTTGAGGCTCAGGATCTGCCCACTTTACTTACCAGTGCGGGAGAAGTAGATACGGGCTTAACTCCTAAAGATGATGGTTCAATTGCCATTGATGAGGCGGGTACAAGTTTTATTCCCGAAGCCACTATGGCGATCGCATCAGGTACAATTAACGTCTCTGGTATAGAAGGAGGAGAAGTCAACCTTACGGGTAATAAAGTCGGCGTACTTTCAGGAGATCTAAACGCCCAGGGAACAAATGCAGGGGGTAACGTCCGTGTTGGTGGAGACTATCAAGGAGGGGGCGAGATTCCCAATGCTACCCACACGATAGTTGATGAAAATTCCACTATTGCCGTAGACGCTACGGATAATGGTGATGGCGGACAGGCTATTGTTTGGTCGGATTCTTTAACCCGTATGACTGGGGGTATTACTGCTCGTGGTGGCGCAAACGGTGGCGATGGTGGTTTGGTTGAAGTTTCGGGTAAAGATTTATTAGTCTTTACAGGGATAGTTGATGCGGGTTCAGATCTGGGGCAAGCAGGAGAATTATTACTCGATCCCAAAAATATTATTGTAGGCAATGACAATACAGCATTGTCCTCTGTGTTTAGTCCTACACCAGAAAATGAAGGAAGCAACATTGCAGGATTTGGAATTTCCGTTGCTGCTGTGGGAGAGGATCTTTTGGTAGGTTCGCCCGCTAACATTTCTGGGGGAGAAAACAATGCAGGGCAAGCATATCTCTTTGATAGTAGTGGTAATGAACTCCGTACTTATGATAATCCCGATCCAGTACAAGGAGGCTTCTTTGGTTTTTCTGTAGCAGCAGTAGGTAGCGACCAATTATTAGTTGGCGCACCTCGCAATAACGTCACTAGAGGGGACGGACAAGTTTTTATTGAAGCAGGACAAGTATATCTATTTGAAAAAGGAGACAGCCAACCATTACAAACTTACAATAACCCCAATCCTCAAGCTGCTTTCGTTTCCCAGGGAACTTTTGTGGGTGCAGTACCTATAGCAGATACCAATTTTGGGGCTTCAGTGGCAACTGTTAATAATAATCGCTTTTTAGTTGGTGCGCCAGGGCATACCGTTACCACCGCAGACGATGACTTTCCCCGTGCAGGACAGGCATTTTTAATTGATCGAGGTGGTACAACTGTGCAAACTTACGATAACCCCAATCCTAGTCTTGCTGGCGTAAATAAGGGTCAGGGTAATGCTTTTGGGATCTCAGTTGCTGCCATTGGTAGTAACCAAGGCTTATTTGGTGCAAGTGGTAATGATAGTAATATAGGACAAGCATTTGTCTATAGTTTAGGTGATTCCAATCCCAGTAGCGCGATCGCGATTGATAATCCTCAAGCAGATGGAGCCAGATTTGGCTTGTCTGTTGCTGGTTTGGGGGATAATCGCTTTGTAGTGGGCGCACCTCGTAATGATTCTGGGGGACAAGCTTTTATCTACAATCTTGATAATATCGAACAACCCACAGTGACCTTTACCAACCCTGGTAGTGGTGGCGATTTTGGTGATGCGATCGCAGTTTCGGGGGAAAATCGAGTCTTGATTGGGGCGCGGAGTAATAACGGGGGTTTGGGGCAAGCCTATTTATTCGATCCTGCCGATAGCGAACAACCCTTGACCACCTTTAATAATCCTAATAGTCAAGGTGGTGGTGCTTTTGGTACTTCGGTAGCTAGTTTAGGAGATGAGCGCGTTTTGATTGGGGCATCAGAAAATGATGTAGGAGAATTAACTAATTCGGGAGAAGTGTTTGTCTCTCTGCCTGAAAACAGCAGGCTGAATGAAGACTTAAATGGCATAGTTGAATTCAACGAAAATCCAGGAGCCACTTTTACCATTTTGCCAGAGGCTATTACTAGTATTACCAATACAGGTACAGACGTAACCCTACAGGCTAGTAATGATATTTCGATTCGTCCCGATCAAGACATTATCACTAATAATCCTGATAATGATGGGGGAAATATTACCTTAAGGGCAGGGCGTAGCATCAATATTGATTCTGAGATCACCACTAGTGGAGGAAATTTGAATGTTACCGCCAATGCAACCCCAGATTCTGGAGTAGTAGAAGAGTTTCGCGATTTGGGAGTGGGAGAAATTGCGATCGCCCAAGGAGTAACCCTCAATACAGCAACAGGAAACTTAAACCTCAATGTAGCTGATGGTTTGGGAACCAGAGGCAATATCAGTGTGGGTAACATTACTGCTAATGATGTCAGCTTAACTACAGGCGATGGTACGGTAGAAGTTGCTGGTTCAATCGACGCGGCAGGCAATATCACCGTAGCTGGTGATGAAATTAACTTTAATGGTGGTGATGGTTCGGTTACTGGGCAAAATGTTACCCTGAGAGCTACAGAAACTCAAAATATTAATGTTGGTAACGCTCAAAATACCATTGCTTTAGATCTTAGCAGCACTGATATTACTGCATTAGCTGATGGCGTTGGTCAAATTACCATTGGAGATGCTGATAGTACGGGAGCGATTCAACTATTTAATAGTGTTACCAACGACGGTGCAAATCCTTTTCAATCAGCCGTTAATATTCCTGGAGGAGATACTTTAATTGGGCCAGATGTCGATACAACTTGGCAAATTACAGGTTCTGGTAATCTTAACAGCGTTTTCCCTAATAATTTGACCTATGGTGATATTCCTAATATAGAAGGGGGTACGGAAAACGATACTTTTGCTTTTAACGGCGGTACTCAAGCCAGTGTCGATGGAGGAGAAGGCAACAACACCCTGATCGGTAACGATAACAATAATACTTACAACATTACCAACCCCAATACAGGCAACATTAATGAATCAACCGAATTTGCCAATCTCCAAAACCTAACCGCAGGAGATGGTAATGATACCTTTAGCTTTATTGGAGACACCCCTGAAATTACAGGTGATGTTAATGGTGGAGGCGGTACAAACAACCTGGACTACGAGCAATATACGGGGTTGGGAGACGAAGACTTTTTGTTCGATACCGCCACAGGACAAGCAACAGGAATTAACGGCACGTTTACCTCAATAGACGATGCAGTTAATATTCCCAACTTCATACCTCCAGAAATAACCAATCAGGTACAGAGTGATGTTGCCAATATCGAACAAGAATCTACCGCTGAAGAAGAAGAATCGAGAACCCCTACACCTTTGGGTAATGTAGCTTTTGAGCGCAGTGCTAATAGTAGTGATGATCTCTCTATCTTACCCAGAATTGACTCTGACTTTACCCAAGACTATGAAAATTACTACAATCGCTCTGCCGATACAGATAGAAGAAATCGCCAGGGTGATATAGGGATTAATTTGGGTCAGGTACAGCAAACTTTGAAAACAATCGAAAAATCTACGGGGGCAAAACCCGCTTTGATTTATGCAGCATTTTTCCCATCTGGCATTGATGCTATTCAAGGACGCGATAGTAATATTTTGCCTCAAGCTGATGATCAGTTAGAACTGGTAATTATTACCGAAGATGGGCAACCAATTCGTCAACGTATAAAAGTAACTAGGACAGAAGTAGAGCGCATAGCCCGTCGTTTTTCTCAAAGTATTTTTGACCAGCAGCCAGAGGAATTCTTTTTACCCCCTGCTCAACAATTATACAAATGGTTGATTGAGCCGATCAAAGAAGAATTGGATGCTAAAGAAGTTAATAACTTAGTTTTCTTAATGGATAGTGGACTACGGACTGTTCCTGTAGCAGCTTTACATGATGGCGAACAGTATTTAGTCCAAAATTATAGTGTCGGTTTAATGCCTAGTTTGAGCCTGACTGATACACGCTATCAAAATATTCAAGATCTGGGTTTGTTGGCAATGGGTTCGGAAAACTTCCCTGCCGATTCTTCCTTGTTTCCACTACCAGCAGTACCAGTAGAAGTTGATATTATTACCCAACAACTTTGGTCGGGGGGTACATCTTTTCTCGATGAGAATTTTACCATTGACAATCTTAAACAAGCTCAAGCTTCTAATCCCTTTGGAATTTTACACTTGGCAACTCACGCCGAATTTGCACCTGGTACGCCTCAAAACTCTTACATCCAATTTGGCGATCGCAAATTAGAACTAGATAAAGTCAGAGAGTTGGGTTTGAGCAACCCTCAAGTAGAACTAATGGTGCTGAGTGCTTGTAAAACTGCTTTGGGAGATGTAGATGCGGAATATGGTTTTGCAGGTTTGGCTCACCAAGCAGGGGTTAAATCCGCTTTGGGTAGTCTCTGGTACGTTAACGATCAGGGTACGCTCTCAATTATGTCTAAGTTCTACCAAGAGTTAAGAGATGCCCCCATCAAAGCAGAAGCACTACGTAGAGCGCAAGTGGCAATGATTGAAGAATCGGTACGTTTAGAACCAGGTAAATTGATTACTGAAGCCCAGACGTTCGATTTACCAGAAGATATTGAAGTGGTGGATATGACTCATCCACGTTACTGGAGTTCTTTTACGATTATTGGCAATCCTTGGTAAATCTCCGCAACTGCCTAGTGTAAATTATCAACAAGAATATCAATCAACATGCAAGAAACTGTATATCAATTTTCTAACCCTAGCGTTGGCACGAACTTCTTTACTACTTCCATAGCAGAAGGAAATAATCTGATTAATACTCAGCCAGATTTTAATTTCTTGGGTGCATCCTATTTCGGCATAAATCCTGAAAATACTAATAGTTCTAGAGTTTTTCGTTTATTTAACCAAACCACTGGCTCGTATTTTTACACTATATCTGAAACCGAACGAGACAGCTTGCTCAATGACAACCCTGACTTTGTTTCTCAGGGAGAAGCTTTTTCCGCTTTTACCGAAGAAGGAGAAGGAAGAGAAGAAGTTTATCGCTTTTTTAACCCTAGTACGGGTAATTATCTCTTTACCGCCTCCGAAAGCGAACGGCAATCATTGGAAGCAGATACCAATTTTGAATTTGAGCAGGTAGCCTTTTATACTTTTCCCATTACGGGTACAAACGATACACCACCATCAGAAGATGCCATCATTGGAACGGGAGAAATTTCTGGTTTTGTTTTTAATGACCGCAATCGCAATGGTGTCCGCGATTCGGAATTGATTCAAGGAGGCAATCCCGATCTGATTTTTGTGGTCGATGTTTCGGGAAGTAGCGAAGATCCATTTAAAGGTACTCCTGTTGATGATGTTAATGAAGATGGACTGAGCGATAGTATCTTAGATGCAGAATTAGCTGGTTTTATTGGTTTAAATCAACGACTGATCGCCCAAAATTTGGGTAGTAATGTCAATGTGGGCATTGTGGTTTTTGGAGACAATGGAGTTGCCCTGAATATGATTCCAGGATTGGAAGATCCCAGATCTATTGAAGAAGACCCAGTATCAACCATCACTCCTAACACTGATAACAACGATAATGGAACTCCTGATGTCGAAGAAATTTTGAGTTCAATTACAAGCGGTGCTTTCGGTGCGGGTGATAATACAAACTTTGGAGATGCACTAGAGGCAACACAAGAAACATTAGATGAACGGGGAACGTTATCAGGAGAAGGAAATGTCATTTTTCTTTCTGATGGTGTAGATTTTTTTGATTTTTCTGATAATAATCAATCCTTAATCAGTTTAAGAAACAACAATGTTAATATTTCAGCTTTTGGTGTGGGAGAAGAAGCAGATTTAGACCTTCTACAAATAATCGATCCTGACGCAGAGATCGTAACTTCTACCGATGAATTTTTAGCTGCTTTGGGCGTAATTGAAGGGGGAGATGGTCAAGAGAGTCAATCTGCTCTCGACCCTTTGCAGGAAGGAGTTCAGGTATATTTAGATCTTGATAATGACGGCGTATTAGATGACAATGAACCAGTACAAGAAACCAACGCAGATGGTGAATATAGATTTACAGGACTTTTACCAGACACATATACAGTCCGCCAAATAATTCCCAATGGTCTAGAATCTACTGCTCCTGCCGAAGCAATATATACTGTGGAACTAGAAGACGACGAAATTGTAGGCGATCGCATTTTTGCCAATGCCCCTGTTAGTTCAGATAATTTTACTGGTGCAGAGCTAGAAGTAGAAGTTTTTTCTCCCGATGCCAACGCACCCATTACCGAGGCAGTATCAGCTACCATCGGGGATGGAGTTGAATTTAATGATTTACCCAGCAATGCCATTGAGGATGCCAATATCATTGATGTCAATATTGATGTGGCAGCCAATCGAATTACCTTGACTGTAGATCAATTAGCTCCTGATGATCTTGGTGTTTTCGCTTCTACTAGCTATAGATTTGAAGATGTCTCGCGCTCTATCGATTCTATAACTAATGTTGCGATCGATCCTGATGCGACTAATAGCTTGGGTCTGACCGATTCTAACTTAACTTTCTCGGACGATACTATTCAGGTCGATGTTTCAGGACTTAGCTATACATCAGGAAGTACTGTAGCTCTAAATGTAGAGTTTGACGAGGTTTAATTTTAGCAAAATATTCACATTAATTGCTAAGTTAATAACTGTTAGTTGCTTATGAAAAAACGTGGATTCATCGATCGCCGATCTCAGACAAAACTATACCCTAGCAGGATTATCAGAAGCGGAGCTAAATTCTGATCCCATCGCTCAATTTAATGTTTGGTTTCAGCAAGCTTTAGATGCCGACTTACTCGAACCAAACGCCATGACCATCGCTACGGCTACCCCTGACGGCAAACCTACCGCCAGAATTGTCTTGCTTAAAGGGGTAGACCAAAGGGGTTTTGTTTTTTATACCAACTACGAAAGTCAAAAGGGACAGCAGTTAATCGCTAATCCCTATGCAGCCTTAGTTTTTCTTTGGGATAAGTTAGAAAGGCAAATTCGGATTGAAGGTAAAGTAGTCAAATTAGATCGAGAAGAATCTGCAGCATACTTTCACAGTCGCCCCAAGGCTTCGCAACTAGGTGCGTGGGCATCGGCTCAAAGTCGAGTTATACCCAACCGCGAAGTACTAGAACAAAAGCTAGAAGATCTGCAAACTCAATATAAAGATGAGACTGTACCAATCCCCGAACATTGGGGGGGATTTCGCGTCGTACCCAACCGTATCGAATTTTGGCAAGGTCGTCCTAGTCGTCTCCACGATCGCTTAGTATACGATCTAAAGGATGATCATAGTTGGCAGATTCAGAGATTATCACCGTAAACGGCTTCGTCGTAGCTATCAGCTATTAGCTCTTAGCTCTTAGCTTAATTAGAATAGGCTTTGAACCAAACCCCTACTAATTGTGAGGCAAAACCGTCCTAATTATAAATACTAGCAATTAAGGTAGTTTAAAAGTACCGTTTGATTACTAACTTGGAAATCTATACGTTAAAGATGTTTGAAGTATTTATCTTAGGCAGCCAAGTAAGGATAGGTTCAGTTTTTGCGGTGAAATCTTTAGTCTTACCAAAACTTTACTAAAGTATTAAATTGTAGAATTCAAATTTCAGGAAAAGGTTTAAGAGATTTGGTTTTTAACTTTCCCTACATCTTTGAAGTTAGCAAAAATTTATCTTGTAATTCTCTTGCGAAAAAAGATCGAGCATCAGCTAATAGTTGAGCCAAAAACAGAGATCCAAATTTAGTCTTCAAAAATATCTAATTGTTCGATCGCTTTACCGTTTTTATCTTTCTTTGGTTGTGTTTGTTCTATACCTTTACGTAAACCAAGCGCAATCTTACTATGCTTTTCAATTTGCCCCATTACTTGTTTTGCCCGACTAATTACCGAAGGAGGTAAACCAGCCAGTCTCCCCGCTTCGATACCGTAGGATTTACTTGCACCACCAGCAGTTACTTGATGAAGAAAGATAATTTTATCCGCCATTTCTTTTACCGTTACTTGGTAATTAGCGACGTTGGTTAAGATTGATGCTAGTTCGTTTAACTCATGATAGTGGGTTGCAAAGATAGTACGGGCTTGTATTTCGGTAGCTAAATATTCTGCTACCGACCAAGCTATCGAAAGCCCATCAAAAGTAGCCGTACCTCTGCCTATTTCATCGAGGAGAATCAAAGATTTTGGGGTACCATGGTTAAGGATATTGGCGGTTTCGTTCATCTCCACCATAAAGGTAGACTGTCCTGTAGCGAGATCGTCTACTGCACCGACACGGGTAAAAATGCGATCGCATATAGCCAATTTTGCCTCTGTTGCAGGAACATAACTACCAATTTGCGCCATGAGTTGAATCAAACCAATCTGCCTGAGGTAACAACTTTTTCCGCTAGCATTAGGTCCTGTGAGAATAATCAAATCTGGATGTTCTCCACCTATTTGGGCAGAATTAGGCACAAAGAAACCCTCTCCTAAAGATTGTTCGACTACAGGATGTCTGCCTTCGACAATATTTATTTCTCTCCCTTCAACCATTTCGGGACAACAATAGTTTTGATAGACAGCTATTTCGGCTAAACCTGCTAAAACATCGATCGCGGCTACCGCTTTAGAGATGCTACGGATTTCTTGGGCTTTTTCGGCGACGGTATTACGTAATTCGGCAAAGATATCATATTCTAGACTGCTAAGGTCATCTTTGGCAGTGAGTATTCTAGTTTCTCTCTCTTTTAACTCGGAAGTAATATATCTTTCTTCGTTGGTTAAAGTTTGTTTGCGCTGGTAGTTATCGGGAGCTTGACTGGCTTTGGAACGAGGCATACTAATATAGTAGCCAAAGGTTTTGTTGTAGCCCACCTTAATATTAGCTACCCCAACTCTTTCTCTTTCGGTTACTTCTAGGTTAGTCAACCATTGCTTATCATCTTCTAAGCGTTGACGAATCTCATCTAAGCGGGAATCTACCCCATCTTTAATAATTCCCCCTTCCTTAAGCAGTATGGGTGGGGCATCGACTAGCCTCTCAACGACGTATACCCCCAACTCTTCCAACTCTGGGGGGATATTGTGTAGTGCCTTGAGATAAGGAGAAGAACCAAAAGAAGCGATCGCTGATAAATCGCTTAGTTTAATCAAAGACTCGGATAAAGCCAGTAAATCCCGTGCATTTGCCGTACCAGAACCCACTCTACCCGATAATCGTTCGATATCATATATTTTACGCAGCATTGAGCGTAAATCATGGCGCATAGAAGTATTAGCTACTAGTTCTTGAATCGTATTTTGTCTAGCTGCAATACCCTTAACATCAATCAACGGTTGCAATACCCAACGGCGTAAGGTGCGTCCTCCCATAGCAGTCATGGTACGGTCTAATGCCCATAATAAAGAACCATGAAAAGTGTTATCCCGAATTGTTTGGGTAATTTCTAAATTGCGTCGCGTTTGATGATCTAAAACTAAATAATCAGCGAGGCTATAGGTGCGTAGTGCCTGTAAGGGTACTTGATAAGCTTTTTGAGTATCTTCTACATATTCTAATAAACCCCCCGCAGCCCGAACTCCCAAGGGAATATTGGCACAACCCATACCTTCAAGGGATTTAACCCCAAAAGTATCTTTGAGTCTTTCTGTCGCTTCAACTAAAGTAAAAGGCTGTTGCGATCGCAAGGAATAACAAAAGCTGTCAGGTAAATAATCAGCTAGATATTCTGATTTTTCTCCAGGGCGCAATAAACCACTGACATCTGGTGCATTAGCAGGTATTAATACTTCTGAAGGCTGTAAGCGTAATAATTCTAAAGTTAAGGAGTTAAGATCGCTAGATTGGGTGGTAAAAAATTCACCTGTAGAGATATCTGCATAAGCTAAACCCCAATGTTCTCCTGCAATCACAATAGCAGCTAAGAAGTTATTTTTACGAGCCTGCAACATTCCATCATCAGTTAATGTCCCAGGAGTGAGTAACTTTTGGATCTCCCTGCGTACCATCCGCCTTTCGGCAGTAGCTACTTTGGCATCCTCTACCTGATCGCAGATCGCTACTGCGTAACCCTTTTCCACCAACATAGTGCTGTATCTTTCTAAAGCATGATGGGGTACGCCCGTCATTGCTACTCTTCCTAGTTCTTTACCTCCTTCTTTGCTAGTTTGAACTAGTTCTAATTCTCTAGAAATGGTGACAGCATCTTGGAAAAAGCATTCAAAAAAATCGCCGACTCTGTATAGTAATAGCGCATTAGGATATTGTTCTTTCACCTCGACATAGTGTTGATACATCGGTGAAAGCTTTGATTTATCAATATTGGTGCAGTCGGTAATGATTTTTCTATCTGTTTGGTTATGCTTTTCCGAGGACATATATTAGTGGCACTATGTATCTATAACTACTATGAACTTTATCTCACTGAATTGCCTCTTTTGGCGATAATCTCGATCTGTTTTAAGATTTCTCGATCAACGAGCAATTTTAAATTTGCATGACTACTTAGTTGTGCGCCACTTAGCATTACTGTTATGAAGTTCGGTTAAATATCAGTAGATTCCTGGTGGTGGTTTGTTCGAGCCTGAAAATACGATTGTAAATAATTACGTTGGTAATTTGCATTTAAGTATTTTGGTAGATAACAGGTTTTGACAAACAACTGTACAGCGATCGCTCCTGGAAAAAGTGTTAAATCTTGGCAGCAGTTGGGTTTAAACCTAGCCTCTCGTATCTATGGCGGGCGTGATGTTGTTATCGCCATAGATTTAACTGAAAGTGTAGGTTTAAATGCGGAAGGGCGTTTGCGGCTGACTCAAATTATTGAGGATAGTTTGCAGTCTGGGGATACGGTATATGTTTTGCCCTTTGCTTCTCAAGTTAATCCAATTCAACCCAATATTAATCCTTTGACACCGCAGCGTGGGATTAAATTTAAGGGTAAGAGTGCAGATATCGAACAGATTCTCAATGTTCTGCCTTTTGAATCGGAAATTAGTCTCAGCAACACTGATATCCAAAATGCAGAGTTGTTTACCTATAGAGGACTGGCGCAGCTTAATCAATGTCGTCTGGGAGAAAATAAAGCACTTAAGCCCCAGTCTATTGTTTGGCTAACGGATGCACCCTTATTAACTAAAGCTGGAATAGATTCTGATACATGGGTAGAGACTCCTGCAAATAGTCCTTTTCGTCGTTCGGAATCTGCTGCTAGTAAAGAGAGACAAAGCTGGCTACAGGCTTTACCGATTAAAGAGCGATCGCAAATTATTACCACCGATGACAACCGTACCTATCAACTATCGGTAGTGGATATTGCTCCTACCGTACAGGAATTTTGTACTCCCGCACCAGGGGGAAAAGAAACCTGCTTGGTAACGCCCTATGTCCTGAAATTGTTACTATTTCCCACCTTATTGGGAATTATTGTATTGGGCATCGGTGGTTTCTGGGGCAGGTATTTAATAAGTCTTAATAAAAAGTGGAAAGTTAAAATTACTTTTGAATCGGATGAGGAGAAAGAAACCCAGACTTGCTATCTCAAACATAAACAAAAAATTGTCATTGGCGATGATAGTTTGAATGCTATTTACTGTCCTGGTGAAGATGTTAGGGGAAGTCTGATTAGAAAGAAAAACAAATTATATTTAAAGCCTTCAAAAATAGCACCAATTATATATCGCGATCGCGAATTAGATAAAGAGACGGAAATTAATCGCGATCGCTTTACGATTAACTGTCCTTTTAAAGACAAAGATTTTGAAATAGCCATTAAGGTTTTTAGATAAAAATAACAGGAAGTTAAAACTATGAAATTTGAACAGGCTCAATCCCGAAGAATTAATCGTACTATTTGTATTGGCTTAGGTGGTACTGGAAGAGATGTATTGATGCGTATTCGACGTTTAATAGTCGAGCGTCATGGAGACTTAGAACAGTTGCCAATAATTAGTTTTGTTCATATCGACACCGATAAAGGTGCGGGCAACACAACGGGATTACGAACGGGTAATACTTATCATGGTGTCGATTTGCGTTTTAGCGATGCTGAAAAAGTTGCTGCAACAATGACGCGATCGGAAGTTGATAATATGACACGGGAATTATCGAGAAATGTTAGTAATTATGATGGTTCGCCTGGGGTTCATAGTAATATTTCTAGTTGGTTTCCCCCACAATTATTACCAGATTTAAAGGCAATTCAGGATGGGGCGCAAGCTATTCGTCCTGTAGGAAGATTGGCATTTTTTCATAATTATAGAAAAATAAAGGCTGCCATCGACTCAGCCGAACAAAGAACACGGGGACACGAGGCATTTATGATCCGCAATAATTGGAGTGTGGATCGTAAGCTAAATATTTTTGTAGTTGGTTCTTTATGTGGCGGTACTGGTAGTGGAGTATTTTTAGATGTAGCCTATTGCTTGCGCCAAATGTATGGTAGCGATGACGCACAAATTGTCGGTTATTTAGTTATGAGTCCCCAGCTTTATGGTGATACTTCCAATCAGTATGCGAATACCTATGCAGCCTTAAAAGAACTAAATTATTATGCTACTGCGGGAACAACTTTTAAAGCCGAATATGATTTACAGAATTTAGAGTTTGTAGCGGAATCTCGTCCACCTTTTGAATATGTTTATTTAGTTTCTAACCGTACTAAGAGTAACTATAAAATCCTAGAAAAAAGTAAGCTTTGTAATGTCATTGCTCATAAAATCACCTTGGACTTTGCAGGAGAACTAGCACCAGCCTTAAGCGCTAACCGAGATAATTATCGCACACCAATGATTCCTACAGACTTGCATCCTCGTCCTAATACGCAGCGTTATTTAACATTTGGTTTATCGGAGATATATTTCCCTCGCGATATTGCCGTACAGATATCTCTTAACCGTATAAAAATTAAATTAGTTGACTTTTGGTTACAGGGTGAGGGACAAAGTGCCGATGCAAATAACTTATTAGCTAGTTTTTTAGATCGCTGGTACGATCGCGACAAGAGCGAAAACGGATTTGTTAATAAATTGCAGCAAGCAACTACTGACGGTAGCAAAACTTTTAGTAACGCTTTAAGTAATTGGAAAAACCGTCTAGAAAACAATATCTCCGAAATTCAAAATCGCGATGAAAGACAGGACGTTATTTCTCAGTTGGGGAGAGAAATTCGTAGCGAATTCCGTAAAGTAGAGCCAGGAGAAACTGATAGCAGTCGGGGTATCTGGCTGACGAACTTACAACAGCAACGCGATCGCCTTAAGACAGAATATATTAAGGATATCGATAACTATCTAACTCAGCTACTCAATCCTAACAATATAGATTTCTCTCTCACAAATACTCGTGCTTGGTTGGAAGCTTTAACTACCGAATTAAATAAATCTTATCGAGATTTAGAAGATCGCATCAGCAGTATGAAATCAACTCACTCTCTAGAAGCTGTTGAGAGAAAATGGCAAGATGCAAAACAAACTATTGAAGATATCGAAACAAAAAAAGGATTATTTCCTCGGAATAAGCAAAAAACTAGTCAAGTTCAAGATGAAGCTAAAAGAATAGTCGGACAAATTAGTAAGCTGATTAAAGATAACTACGAATCGGCTTTATTTCGGGAAGCATTAACTATAGTCAAAGTATTGCAACATCACGTTAGCGAACTAACGACTAAAGCCAGTGCTTTTAGTAACCTTTTAAACAATGTCAAAGAGAAGTACAAAAAAGATGAAGAGGATTTAAAACTATTAGATGTTGATGACATGAGTGGTGAAGCTATTTTTGCCGATGCGGATACCGATACTTGTTATCAAGATCTTTTACCCGATCGCGATCGCACTGCTCAATTGGCATTAGTCAGTAGTAAAATTACTAAAAAAATAGGTTTGGGAGAATCTTTAGCAAGCTGTCTCGAACAAGGTATTATAGACGAACAAAATCTAGAGACAGAAGTTAATTTAGTAGTAGATAAGATTTTTAGCTCGCGTAGTAGTTCCACAGTGCAGTCTGCGGTGAAGCGTTTCTTAGAAAGTTATCCTGTAAGCGATCGCGCTGTACGCTTAGAGCAGATTATACGAGAATCCGAACCTCTTTTAGCATTAGATACTAAAGATCCCTATTTTCGCGACGATCCACAAAAAACGAAAAAAATCATTGGCTTCAAAGATACCGATAAACCAGAAATAACTCAGCTAAAAAGTATTCTCGATAAAGACTTAGGTGTTTTGAAAGGTAGTAGGCTAGAACCTATTCAAGCCGAAGATGAGATTATTTTTGTCAACGAATATGGTGCTTTTCCCCTCAGACTTATTCAAGGTTTAAACAAGATGCGAGAACACTATCAACGCCACCAAAGCTACGATAGTTTTTTGCACAATGATTACCAAACTGAATTCACTGATATTATTCCCCCTGACGGATGGGAAATAAAACGTCTACAGGATATCTTTTATCCCGCTTTAGCATTTGAGTTACTACCTTATAATGACAAAACTAAAAAATATGAATTTCAATATCGCGTTGACGACTATCGAAACCGCACAGAAACTATATATCTAAGCAATGTCTGGGATAAAGCTTTAGAACAACTAGCTAGTCGTAAAGACATGGCTAACGCCTTAGATGAAAAACTAAAAATTGCGATCGCCGATCTAACTCAAAATCCTCATAAATGGAATGAATATTATCTGCCAAAATTACAACAGTTTGAAGCTGAAGTAAAAAGCCTCCCTAAAGAAGATCCTAACTGTTTGTATATTAAAACTGTTATCGGAGTAGAAGCAACTGTTGATAGTCCAAGACAAGAAGGAATTATTAATCGCTTTTGGAAGAAAATGCAGGATGTTGTTAGAGAAGAAATGGCGAAACAAAAACAACAGAAGCAACAAATATCAGCAGCAGAATCTAACAGCAACCCTACATTATTAGAAGCAGATATTGCTCAAAATGGTATTCAAAATCGTTCAGTATCGATTGTAAAACCCAGTCAGGATGAAGTATTGGATGCAGAAATAGATCTTCAGGATCTAAGCAATACCAAACGAAAACCTCTATCAATCGAACAGCTAGAACAATTAGAAAGATTAGATAATCTCTTAAATAAAGGAAGAATTATCGAGACAGAATATCAAGCTTTCAAACGAGATATATTTGGTAATTAAATTGTTAAACATAAATATTTCAAGAACAAAATTTATTATTTATTATTGCTAGCCCTATTCTATGCTGAATATTTTAAATATTTTTCCTCCTTTCCTAATATTGCTAACACTTATTTTAGTAATATTTCCGACTATTTTTGCTGTCTTATTACGCAACTCTCTCTATCGTTACCTAATTGACTCGGCAAATAAAGTATCTAGACTATTAACTTACGATAGTAGAGGAAAACAACCGCAAATAGTAGAAGACTTAGAAGTCAGATTCAAACAAACAAGTCAGAAACTAGAACAGGTAAATACGATCGCTTTGATTGATGGTTTGTACAGTCAGGAAAGATTAAAGTTTTGCAGTATGTCCCTGCGTTGCGAACAATGGGATTATTTTTGTAAAGCACTGCCTAATTTACTATTGGCTTTTGGTTTATTAGGTACTTTTATTGGTATTAGTTCCAATTTATATAGCCTGAGTCAAACTATAAATCAAAGTGCTGCGGGGGTAGATAACTTAGTCTCGCAACTACAAATTCCATTACAAAATATGGGTATTGCCTTTTTCACCAGTTTAACGGCGATCGCCTGTAGCTCAATTTTAATTGGAGTTAATTTACGCTGCAATACCAACTTTGCCAAGTCTCTTTTAATTAGTTCTCTAGAAGACTATCTCGATAACATTTTTAAAATTGATGTTCAAGGGGATACTCGTTTAGATAAAGCAGTAGATCGCATGGTCAAACAGCAGGAAGAATTTTTAAATCGTTTTCATGAAAAAGTTGGACAGGTATTAGAAACCACGATGGGAAATGCTGCTAATAAAATGGTAGCAGCCAATCAAGGTTTTCAGAACAACGTTGATAGTATGGTTAACAAGTTTAACGATATATCGAGTTCAATGGCTACCAGTACAAATAGTTTCCAAAATTCAGCATATAGTTTGAAAGAACAAATACAAACTATCACTAAAATAGTACCCCAGTTTGAAACCGCAGCTAATCAAATTGAATCTGGTTCTCAACTATATTTACATGGCGCAGAAAAAATAGAAGCCAGTAAATTTTCAGAAAATTTAGAAAGTATTACTACAGACTTAGCTAGCACGCAAAAATCATTTGCTGAGTCTACAGATTTCTTAGGAGATCGAGTCCATCAAATTAGTGAAAGTCATCAACAAGCAATAGAATTAGCCCAACAAGTATATACTCAGTTGCAAACCGCCTCAAATAAATTACAAGAGAGTTCCCACGGTTTTTTCCAAGCAGCAGAAACATTTAAACAAAGTGACTTCGCCGATAAGCTAACTACTGCTACCAACCAATTAACTACGATTCCCCAACAGTTTAACGAATCAACCGCAATTTTACATCAGTCTAGTGATACTTTAGGTAGGGCGATCAATAATATTAATACCTCTACTGAAAAAACTAATAGTTTAATCGATAAAGTGAATAGCTTGAATCATAAATCGAGCGATTTACTAGAAAAAAGCGATCGCAATAT
>Ga0115030_1000079_pt1 | contig 34705 bp, 44 predicted proteins | sample SidtaG_4_FD_87174 | JGI IMG/M metagenome (GOLD analysis project Ga0115030, IMG submission 87174) | Marine algal microbial communities from Sidmouth, United Kingdom - Sidmouth_Male1 metaG | ecosystem: Host-associated > Algae > Red algae > Unclassified | place: Sidmouth, United Kingdom | collected... | reverse complement strand
GGGGGGGGGGGGGGGGGGGGGGGGGGGGGGGGGGGGGGGGGGGGGGGGGGGGGGGGGGGGGGGGGGGGGTGGGGGGGGGGTGGAGGGTCCTGGCGGGTCTAGGGGGAGGGATGTTCTGTGCGGGGAACGCAGGGGGGCATCCGCACGGTGTGTTGGTACTGGTGCTGGTTTTGTCTCTTGTTCTTTCCGTGGCCTTTTCCTTCTTCAGAAATCTGGGGTGGCACATTTCGAGAGTGATTGTTGGGCCCTGTGCCCTTTAGTTATACACTGACAATGTACCTTTTACTCGTTGCCAACCATGCCGCGGGTGCCCCACACCTAATGTGTCTTTGTACAACGTGAGCAGCGGCGTCGCGTCAGCACCAGCCGTTGCTCCTTGGGGGCCGGTGGTCAACCCCGAGTCAACCCCGAGGCGGCCGTCCATCATCTCTGTTTGACCCGCCCGCCCCCCACCGTCCTCTTAGAGGGCGACGGCCCAAGCGGGCGCCACCTCCGTCTCCACCGCCGACACGGCGGCGCCGCCACCACCCCGGCCTGCCGCCGACGCTGCCACCGTCGGCTGCACGGCTGGCAGGCCACTCGCGCCCACGGACGCTGCGCTCGTCGACGCGGCAGCGGTCGGGAGCGAGGCCGCCACTTCCACGGGCGCCGCCGTGGTCACAACCGTCGCCGCCGGGGTGCTGACGGCAACGGGCGTCCACGCGGCGGCGGCGGGCGTCGGTGCGGCGCTTGGAACGGCCGCCACCGTCGGCGGCGGGGGGGTGGTGACGGCCACCGGCGATTGGGTGGCGACGACCACCGGCGTCGTCGTGTTGACGGCCACAATGGGGGGCGGCGTTGCCGGGGCGGCCGTCGGCACGGTCGGGGTGGCGTCGGCGACCGGCGGCGCGACCGTCGGTGACGGGGCGAGCGAAGCGGCGGGCGGCAGCGTTGGCGGCGGCGGGGTAGTGATCGCCACTGGTGTCGTCGTGTCGACGGCCGCGGGAGCGGTGGTGTTGACAGCCACCGGCGAGCGCGTCTCGACGGACACTGGCGAGCGCGTCTCGACGGCCACCGGCGACTGCGTGGACACGGCCACGTCTGGGGTCGACACGGCGACCGGCGACACCGTCGGCGGCGCCACAACCACGGCGGGCGGCGTCGGCACCGCCAGCGTCGTCGGCACCGGCGTCGTCACCACCACGGGCGACGCCGTCTGTACCACCACCGGTGATGTGGTGTCGACGTCCACGGCCAGCGTCGTTGCCGCCGACGGCACCGCCTCGGGCGACGCGACGACCACCGGCGGGGGCGTCGAGACGGCCACGGGCGACGTAGTCGTGACCACAATGGGCTCGCGCGACGCAACGACCGCCTGGGACGAGGGCGCACCAACCACAGCCAATGGTGACGCGGTCGCCACCACCCCGCCGGCGCTCACCGACACGCCCGCGTTGCCCGACACGACCGCCTCAGCGGCGCCGTGCGCGCGGGCCTCGAGCAGGTTGCCCGTGGGGTTGGGTGCAAAAGCCGCCGCCGGCGCATACGGCTCCACGTCGCGGTGCACCGTCGTGTGCTGGGCAACACACCCGCATGTGCCCTGCGCGTCGAGCGGCGTCGTCGGCTTGTAGCGCGTAGACGACACCGTTGCGCACCAGCGGCCGCCCAATAAGTCACACACAAAGGGCTCGACGGTTACCTGCCGCTGTGCGCATGTCGACGGGCCGACGGGCAGCAGCGATTGGCGCGTCGACGGCGGCCGCTTGGCGCACGAGCAGCCGGCGGAAATGTTCAGCGGGGACACCGACACGTCTGTCGCAAAGACGCCACTGACCACCGGCATCGCGTGCGTCAGGCCGTAAACAATGAGCAGGTCGTCGATCGGGGCGGGGAAGGTCACCCGCGCCGACGTGTCGGCGGCGCTCGTGTGGAGCAGCCGCGTGACGGGGCGCCACGACGTGTACGCAACGGCCGTGAGCAGGAGCTCCCCATACTTGCCCCAGCCGGCCACCTCCCCCGCCTCCGCCGCCAACACCGTCTCACGGGCTCCAACGTCCGTGCCAAGTTCGAAACTCGGCCGCACCAGTACGTCGCCCTTTCGGCCGATGACCGCCACCGCGTCGCGCCAGTCGAGGCGGCGCAGGTCCAAGCTGCCGTCCACCCCGTCGAGCGTAAACGTCGGCGTGAAGGAAAACCCGTTGGTGCGCACCCGCAGCGCTTGGAAGCCGCGCCACGTCGGCACCGCCGTGCTAGTCGTGTTGACGAGCACGCACGGGCGGCCCGTCGTCTGCCGCAGCACTGTGTCATCCCCGTCGGGGGTGCCATCCTTGGACGTGCCGCTTGAAAGCGGACGTGCCTCGCAGCCGCCCACTGAGTAGACGCTCGCCGCCATCTGACGCCCGTCCGCGAGCGTCATGACGCCTCCGGGGCTTGACACCAGCTGGTGCAGCCGCACAGAGGTCGTCATCAATGCCGTGTCGGCGGAGGAGGCGGCCGTGGCGGCGGCGATCGCGGCGACCGCAACGCCGACAGCGGCCGTCGCGGCGGCGGCCGCCCGGACCGATACTGTGGGGGCGCCCATCGCGGCGACGGGCGGTGGCAGGTGGATGGATAGTCCGCGAAAACAGAGACGACGGGAGTCGGCTCGGAGCAGTCGCGCGGGAACAGGGCACAGATCGTTCGCCGCCGCTGCAAACGAGTCGATCGTCTGTCAAGTGAGAGGGTGCGGGCCATCAATGGCTCAGTGGAGGGCACGTCCCCCCAACAGCCTCGCACTCATACAGCCTTCCACGACGCGCAGGGCACTGTGCACGACGGCCCGGCACACCTGCGCCGTTTGACGCGGGGGCGCACTCGCGTCGCCGCGCCAGCAACAGCGGAGCGGGGCTCCGACGGCACGAGGGTGTTGGAATTCTCTGGCCGTACCCCCGAGGCAACCGCGGCCGCCATCGCCACCAGGATGGCCCGGCGGTCGCTGAGTTTGGTGCTCGCGGGCTTGTGGGAGATACAGGTACCTCGCGCCGCGTGGGGGCATGCCCACGCTCCGCCGCCCAGGCTGCGCCGACAGACGACATGCCGTCATCAATGACGACCGACGGCGGGCGGCATGTAGCGGGGGCGGGTTGGTCTTCCGCCCCCGGCGACGACGGGGTCCGGGGTGGGGCGTTGGCGTGCACCGTGGGGCGTGCTTCGTCGTCGCAGGGGCGCCGAATCAAGCTCGCGCGCAATCAGCGCGCCAAACCACAGCGACCATAGTTGCTGCTGCGACTGCTGTCGTCCACAGCAGAGGCGTGGAGGTGCGTGGATGGCGGTGGGGCCGGCTTTCCTTCGCCAAGGACATGACCGGCGGCCAACAAATTTGGTCTCCTTGGTACGGCGATGTGATCCAAAGCAGAGGTCTTCAAGCGTACCCATTCGGAATAGCGTCCGCGTACTTGGTAAGATCCAGGGCAAGCGTATGCGTATATTTTCGGGAGTATTTTGAAGCGCATTTTCACAAAGCGAAATCGAGAATCTGGGTACTGTTTGGGTACGAGATGTCGTTGACAGTTGGTAGGACGAACTAATGTAGAATACTTACATAAGCTATTGATGGTTGCACAAAATTGAGTGCCCGAGACTTCCTGGAAGACTGTAAGTGCAACACAAGTTGGAAAAGTGTCGAAGACTGCGTTACATATTAGTCCCCACTCAAGCCTTTGCCGTCTGGGCGTGGCCGTCACGCTCTTGCCACATCGGGAGCGGCCACATTTCTGATGGTCTCGCCCGCTTGTGGAAACTGCCGGGGATTGCGAGCCTCATGCGGGACTTTTTGACTGTGATCATGGACTGGACAGATGCATCGACGCCCACGCAGCGAGACTGCCTCGCATCTGTGCCCCGCGACAAGAAAGAACCACGCAACGAGCACGTGTCAGTGTCTTTGCCAATTGCACGCGACAATTGCTCAGTGGTCTCGAGGCAGTCTGGACGATGCCCCAGAAAAGTGGACCTCAAGAGCAGCTCGACTCTGATATCGGACGAGAACGTTGTGTGTGTTAGAGGCTTTTTTCTCTGTGGCCTAAAGTCAGCTGCGGCATGTCGTCATGCGATGAGTCCATGTGGACGCACGAGGACAGCCTGCCTCAGCAGCGCGCCTTGCAACGTGTGAGCACGGCATCATCTCACTCAGCTGTCCATGTGGATGAAGTCCAGCAACCTTGATCCCAAGCTGCCACTCTGGAGTGATAACCGCTCAGCTCTACTTGTGGAAGCAGCAGTCACACGTCCAGGTATCTCCTTTTTTCGTTTCGCTCTCGGGACTGCAGCGCGACGCGCTCGCGCATCTCTTGACGAAGGGGTTGGTCACTCCGTTGGTGGACGCCCAACAAGCATCCCAATCTGGCAGATCTGGCTTCACCAGCTTTTCTTAAGAGCCTGCGAAGTGCCCAAGTCAACAGACGAGACTTATCCGTGAAGCCCTTTCTTCAAGTTGTGGCACCGCAACCCGATTTGGCCGAGTCCCCCTCACCAAATTTAGCAGCTCAAAGTTGAGCCTCGCTCTTGACACAATGTTGAGGTCCGCATTTTCCTTCCAGAGAAGACACGTGGCCGTGGCTCTGAAAGGCCCTCCCGGACCATTTTTCTTCGTTCAATAGTGACATTTCTCTGCTCAGGTTCTTTGAATAGCCACCTCCGAGCTACCTTTCACTCTGGCAGTGCCCTTCTATCATGGGCTCATTGTTACAGGAGCAGCGTCAAGCAAATCCTCAGGAGGAGCGTCCACCCCCCGGCAGTTCCGGTAGAACAGCCATCATTTGATCTCTCTTGGCCGCAAAGAATCACCTCAAATCCTACGGAGAAACAAATAAACACGCCAAGTGCAAGGCCAACCGTCCATTCCACTCAGAGGCAAGTGGGAAAATAATCTCGGCTACCTTGGCCTTTTCCTTGAACAACATCATCTCCGCTAGGGAAAAGTCTGGGCTGTATGGTGGCAGCCGCACAACACGGAGGCCGTGGGCTCAAATGAACGCATCCACTCGCGTTGTGTGTATCGGTGCGTTTTCGATCGGAAAAATGTCATTGATCTCCTAGTTGTGGTTTGCCTCTGCCGCCCCAACAACAGGATTGTTGTTGGGGAGGAAAACAAGGCTGAACATTGACCAATCATATTCGGTCTGGCCGCTGCCACCGCCAGTTTGCTCCGAGATGTACTCCGCCAGCACCCATCCGTTGGAGGAGATGCGCACGGTCACCGTGCAGCGCGGACGGTTCCACGGGCTCGGCAACAGGCTGTGAGACCTCTGCCCTTGCGGGGCCGAGATGCCCCGGCAGAAAGACGAAGAACCGTCAACGTGAGACTCGTCCGTCGCAAGAGACGAATGGCGACGAGTGGAAGAGCAGCGCCACCCGCGCCCACCGCACGAACAGGTGGTCGTCACCTTCTTTTTAATGCGTGATCACCCTCTTGAAGGTCCGCCCTACGGCCCATAGGAGCCGATAGACCCATCATGTAGAGCATGTGAGCTCTCCCGTCCAGGCGGGAAGCTACTGCAGCGCCTTGATGATGTCGTCAATTTCATGCAAAAAGAGTTAGCGCCGCTCCTCGAAAAAGTACAACCAGCGCCAATTTGAAGGCTTCCTCATACAAACTTTTGTAGCGGTGGGTGCTTCGACGCTCACCGCTGGGCCACAGCTCCCCGATGGAAGGGTAGGTAGCCTTGAATTGGTAGACAGAGGTTGGGTCAGAGCCAAACATCTGGGCGGCCTCGGAGCACGCCATGGCGTGGTGAACGACATGCCAAACGAGGCGGATCCTGACGGTCTCCGGCACCAGAGTAGGTAAGTGCCGCCGAAGTTGTGGAAGGCGTGGCCGCCGGTGTACGGCGGAGGCGGGCCTGACCGACATGATTGCGGTGAGTTCTTTGGGGCTCTGGAACCATCGAGGTGGAGAGGGGGGGCGAAAAACTCCCTGCGCTCGCGACGAGATGACATCTGGAACAGCACGTTGGCACGAGACGCGTAAGAGGGGCGGGCGGAAGTGAGGCTGGGGTGCCGTGGATGGAAAGCATGCCGGTCAAGGACGGTAAAGGGCTATTGCATGATCTGTCAGCATTTCCCACACAAGATCGAAAGTTGTCTCGCCTTCTTAGTACCAGAACGTGGCAAGAAAATACAGAACAGGGAGCATGCAACGACGACTGCTCAGGAGCTTGGACGCCACGACCGATTAACCGAGGCCTCCAATGCCCCAAATCATTCAGAGGTGTTTCTCAGAACGCGCCTTTGAATGAGAAAACGAAATCGCGAGGGCATCAATCGTCCAAGACTGGATCACCAAAGACAGAGACGTCATAAACCAGAGCTGGAGCCGAAAGATAATTGGATGCATCAGTCGAAAGTAGAGAAACACCCGCAGTCAATAAAAAATGAGAAAGGATGGATACCTTTGACGCTGCCGCTAAAGTCGTGAATGTATGTCTTGCTGTGGCAGCTTGCCGAAGATCCGGCCTCTTCTTTGCTCTTCTCCAGATCTTCACAAGGAGCGACATCACTGCGCGCATCGCGCAGGTTGAGGCGAACTCATGAGGATAACTCAATAGCCCGGTCGAAGTTTTCTCGGTTGGTAATTGAGAGGAGGCCAACGCTTGCCTCGGCGTCGGACTCGATGGCCGCCAGCAGGCCGGTCTGGGAGATTTGCTGTTTTTTGTCAGACCCATGACTTTGAAAGACCGGGCCGATCCAACAGGGAGTCGGCTGGTTCGCACGGATTCCGCGTCCTGTAGCTCGCTGATGTGCTTGCTGATCCCGTCGAAGATGTATTTCTGGATGGAGCGCGCGTTGGCAGAACAGCAGACGAACACGGCCGGGTGGGATGCCACGCATGTCATGCTCTTCACGGCCATTGGGCCGACAGCAGTCCCGACAGGAGCCGACCGCAGGACGGAGAGCTCTTTGTGGCCCTTTTTGACGCACTGCTCACGGCTGTTCCCACAGACCCCTCATGGAACTCCCTTGTGCATTTGATTTTCCCCTGAAGGCCTCAAAAGACACGATCACACTCCATGCTCCAGGCCCAGCATGTACCACAGACAGAAAGGTATACGTGAGAAGGCGAAATTGTGACGTCGTTGGTAGCTTACGCTCTAAGAATGAATTATGTGCGGCCATTCAAATGATCGCTCCCGAGTGGCATCCGCGGGCTACCCCCATATTCGCGCCTGATACAGTGAGAGAAAGCCCATTAAGGCCAAAAGGAAGCGAACCGGTTGTGTGACTTGAGGCCATCCGGGGCGCAAAAGGGGCGCCACGAGCAGGTAAAAAGCCGCTTCGTGGCCGCCCGAGAGGCGTGCACGACAGACTACAGCTCCAAAAGAGTGTCAGGGTGCACGGTCTGAAGGCCCGGTGGCCGTGGCGAGGACAGGTGGAGCATCGGTGGGCGTGGCACAGGCAGACAAGCCGTAGACGGGCGCGATGGGGACGCCGTTCAACACGTTGGTCTAATGCTGAGCTACAAAGACAAGGGGACTCAACAGTCAGAGTGTTCTCCTCTTCTTTTCATCGCCGCTCTTGGAGTATCCCGTCGTCAGCCACTTACAGACGTTTCTTACGATGCTACTTCCCCACTTGTTCTCAAACGCGTCAATCCCCGCGACGTCAGCTATCTGTTTCGCTACTCTCTTGTACTGCGTGACACGAACTGCATCTGCTCGAAGAAGCGTACCAGGAAACGACTTCTGTCGCTCCTCTGTGATGCAGAGTTGAGCGGGCGAGTGGCTCAGAATGATACCACTGCTGTCGCGCTTCCTATGCCTCCTGAATCTCTCTGCATAAATTCATATTCGGCAGCGATGCGCTTGAGACCAAGCTGCTGGCTTCAGCAGCATTCAAGGCTTGGGGAGAAGAACTGTCGTTCTGCATGACACACCACGGGAGGGAGAAAGCCGCATATTCCTGGGAGTTGGCTAGTAGAGTCAGGGGTAGCTCATCAGGGTGCCTTGCGTCAGATTCTGGAGCAGCGGTGGCAGCGCCCGTCGTCGGAGACAGGGGTAGCACATCAGGGTGCACCTCTTCAGCACGTGGCACAGCGGTGGGAGCTCCCATTGTCGGTGCAGGCTGGACGGGATGACTGAGGACAGGCGTGATGCTTAGCGGGTTGAGGGCCGCCCGTGGGTCTTCTTAAACGACTGGCGTCGCCATTGGGGAGGCGCCCGTGAAGGATGGTTCTAGCGGCAAGGCAGCCCGATGGGTCCCAGTGAGGACGCTTATCGGGAGGTTGCGGTCCATCTCCGGCTTAGGAAGAGCTCCCAACCATTCTCGGACGCCATTCAGACGTTGAAGACGAACCCGTTGAAACGCCGCGTCCTACGACACCCCCTGGCGCAGTCGGTAAAATGTTGCCAAGCTCCTTGCCAAGGCTGTCGCAGGGTTTTAGTGCATGATGGCTGCAGTCCAAAGACCGCCGAGCGCATTTCAGCGTGCCATCGTGACGTCACGCCTGCGGGATAGGTGCATTGCGGTCAGTGTCTCCAATAGATCTTCCATGACCTGCTTTTCGACACCTTTCTTTGGACGGCCGTACAAGCCGCTGCCCCCCGTGCTTGAAGGCTCCTTAAAGAGTAGAGACGATCCGATTTTAATGATGAGCGTCTGGGATGCGGATCCCGCTACGGGGCGTCCATGGATTTGTAGCTCTTCCCCTGCGGAACGGGGAGAGTCCGCCCACATCGTCCGCGAAGGTAGAGTATGGCTGTCCATGGTCTTTTACGGCTTAGGGCCGGGGGCAGCTGTCCACGGAAAGATTGACCTGGAGGTAGAGGGGATCAGGAGATGAACGTAATGAAAAGGACAGCGGGGTAAAAGAAGGAAGGCTGCCATCGGACAGCCAACGCTGGCTCTGTGCCTCCCGCAGGAAGTCTCCCAGAAGGACGCCACCAAAGCGCACAACGGCGAAGCAGTATTGTTCATGCCCCGGAGGTGACACGAGGCGGCGCGCCTGTACCAAGCATTCTCGTACCTTGTTGTGAGCGCATGGCAGACACCTGTCTCCATATGTTCAGCCTAGAGGCCAGAGTTTCAGAGACAGGCTGAGGAACGAACCAGGCGATACGAAAGGTCACCAAGAGAAACACTTACCTCTCGAGGTGTCGGCAGCTTGAGCCTTGACACCTAACTATGGCGAAAAAGCTTAAATCAAAAGTAGACTGCCATGGTTTTGCTCATGATCTGTACTTGCCGAGGTATTAACAGTCATTTATGAAATTCTTCAGTGCCTGCTCTTTCCAAGCAACCGAAGATCACTGCTGTAGTCAAGTACCGCGTACGTGCCTTCGACCAGCTGCGTGTCGTGGTATTGTGCTGAAGCATGGCATCTTACCGACTCACACGATGCGCAGCGCACGACGTGTTTTGGACCAGATTTGGCGTGCGGAGCGTTCGAGCAGGCCAGCTGGAGGGAACAGAACAGGTTGTACAATGGCATGGGCCCGCTTCCAGCTTTCTGTGCAACATGGCGACAGGCTCTGGGAAGGCAGGTCATGTGCACATTTATCCTGTCTTCTGTGCCATTGAAGCGCATCACGTGGCAATGCCAAGCGAAGCGGACCAGCGTTCTAATAGTGCTCTTTCTGTTCTGCTGCCGACTTGAACAGCTACAGAGTAGACGCTGATGTTTTTCGTGATTTCCGTCTTGCTGTGTTGCCGCTTTGGTAGCGTTTCGGTTGTCGTGTGCCCTCTGACGGCCTTGGGGCTCCAGCACGTCAACTACCTCCACGCGCGTGGGGTGTCGGCGGCGACGTTTTCGAGAGAGACGAATCCGCAAGTCCGCAACACGATTATTGCCTAACTCCGACAGCGATCTCTGACAGTCTTGTCTGTTTGCCCCGAGAAGATTTCAGTCAAAATGGGGCTGTATCGCGAGCTCGAGAAGGGCGGGGCTGGCTTCTTTCTTGCGGATGAGGCATATACGTGGTTGTCCTGGCCCTGCTGGCGCCCAGAAATAACTCAACGTGCTGCTCGTTCCCCAACAGTCCAACGCCTCGCAATGAAAGCGGCATTTCAGTTCTTTGACGAGCATCATATTCTGCGATTGTTTGCTATGCCGCCGTCTCGTGTGGTCAGAAAATCCCTTTTCCGCTCGAATCTGGCTCTCAACGTCGAAAGGCGGCCTTCTCTCATCTCATGGACGAGCGAGAGCTCCCCTATGCGGCATATTGAGGCCGAAAGTACCTTTCGCCAACGTCGAGCTTTTTTACTCTTCGCGAGGCTGCCGCGCGAAGTGACGGAAACTCCATCTTCTACGTGCACCTCCGAAAGAATGTGGAATACCCAGTTTCAGTTCTTCATCAGCTGATCGCAGCGACATCCGCTGCGGCAGACGGTGTCACGATCCTCCCATGTCACGCCGGACGTGGCGACAGCAACGCGGCGAAGACCGCTTTCCTGGAAAGGCGCCGGGGTGTTGTTGTCTCCACGATTGCGTTTGTTCTTGGGATCAACTGTCCTCCCGTGCGCCTGTTTGTGAACATTGTACGCTTTCTGAGTGCATCTCGTATGTCTTTCTTCTTGTTGTCGTGTGTGCCACGTTGTACACCATGTATGACCGAAAACATTTCCAAGCTAACCCTTGTTCATTGCGTGAAGCTCTCGTTCAGCTCTTATCCTGTATGCAACTTTAAAAAAAGCCCGCACCAGACTCGGTGGAGATGTACGCCCAGAAAGTGGGGAGGAGTGGAAGAGACGGCGACGAGGCAGTCTGTACACTGTCTTTCAACTCCGCGGATTTGGAATCTCTCCGACGCGCCGCGGCGCGCGGCGCTGTCTCTCTCCACGAAACATGCGTCATATTCAAAGAGGTCGCCGTGGATACCGCCACCTCTGGCGTGGCTTTTGTGTCCGCTGCTACTTTTTTAGGGTGTGGAGTGGTGGCTGTCCGCATTCCGCCGGCGTTGGAGTTTCTCGCGTCGGCTTCGCTTTTTTCTGTGGGCACACAGACGCGCAAGCATGGAAACGTGGTGCGAAGACCAGCCTGGCACAGCCCTTCCATATCCCTCTCTGCCGATGCCGCCTATTTTCTCTGCACTGTTTTGTTTCCCTCGTAATCTGGCTCAGGAGTTTTCTTTTCTTCCTGCACGATGGCCGCCTTGGCGGACAAGCTGAAGTTCTCTCGCCACGGCCTCAGCGCCGCCAAGGCTGAGCTTGGAGCTTTAGAAGAGCTGGATGATTGTGGGATTCTTGTTGTTTCCAAGTGGTGGGGCTCTCAATTTCCTGTGACGCTGCTCCACGACCTCAAGCCGTCCATCGAAGGAGTGGAGCTCCTTTGGACCCCAGCGTTTTTGCTTTAGAAACAAGCCGCACAAGCCTTGACAGATGTCTTTGCATTCTCTATGGAGAACTCCTGCATCTACCTAAGTTTGTACGCGCTCTTTTGGTGATAAAGATTGGAAGGAGCGTGTCGTGAAGGAGTGCAAGTGCTTTGTGTGCCACAGTGAGCTCCCGTTGCGATAGAGAAGAGCATGCTTATATATTTGTCCGTCTGAAACGGTAGGACTTCTTCTTTCTGACTCGCCATGGCCTGTTTCCCAAATCACCCGAGCTGTTCCATCCGCTCCCACTATCCTCATATCCACGGTGTCCACCCATGCACCGCACGGTCACGACACTAGCCATAGAAGCGACTGCCATTCTTTCCACTTGGGAACTCAGTGCAGAAGGAGACGAGGCCACAAGGTCGGGCGGGTCGGCGGCAGCCGCCGGAATGCCGAATGTGTCCGCGGCGGGATCATCAGTGGCCGCAGAGGGGTCGGTTGCGGCCGCAGCTGGATTGGCGGTGGTCGCTCGGGGGTCTGCGGTGGCCGCGGGGCTGCAGACGGTGGACAAGACACGGCCGGCGGTGGCCGTGGAGAGCTCGGTGGCGGCCGTGGTGGGCTCGGCCGTCGCCGCCTTTGGGTGCGCTGTGGCTTCGGCAGGGTCAGCGGGGCCGTGGCGTGGTCGGTGGTGGCCACGGGGCGCTCGACGGCAGCTGCGGGGAGGTCTGGGGCGGCCGTGGGGGAGTCTTCGGCCGCCGTGATGGAGCCATCGGCGGCCGCACGGGCGGGTTCCGCGACGCGCGCGTCCGCCCCCATTGCCAAGCAGCGGACAGGTTCAGAGACAAGGGAGTGACGCCCAACAGTTCAGATGAAGAAAACCGCAATTAAGAACAAAGGCTTTGCTGTCTCTGCTGATGAAATTCATCTCCCGTGATCGACATGGTCGGGTCGAACGAATAAATCGATCGTCACGTGCCATGTTACCATGACAACTCGGTGTTACTAACCAACGAGAACGCTGTGGTCGCCGTCGGCGTGCGGGCACCTTGAGAGCACGGCTGCAATGTATCCGTCTGGCACCAGGTTTTCATAAGTGTACCAGTTTTTCACAATCGCGGCTTGTGTGGGAAACCACAGTGTGGATACCGAAAATTGAATTCGACAGCACCCAATAACACGCTCGCTCGTTCTTTGTGGGATTTTGTAAAACGGTAGAGAATTGAACGCGTACAGCGGGGCGCCCCGTTGCACACGCCAACTAAATATCTCGCCAGTGGTGCAACGAGCGCGCCAAGAAAGCCCAATGGGATTCTCGGCGCCGTCCGAGGCGAGAAAAGCGCACGCTTCTGAAGGAAACAATTGTCCTGAATACACCGCCTGGACGCCCCATTCAGCGCGATAAAGGCAATCCGGCACCCTCTTCATCCCACAAAGGTCCCCCATGCCTCCCGTTGCCCTCCGTGGCACCTTCCTCTGCGGCCAATTTCCGATTGAGTCAAGGCTCAAGCAGATCCCCACGTCCCCCGCACTGAGCACTATGTCCTTTTGTCCCGCCACAACCATTCTGCCACCCCCTTCTCCCTCTGGCCCCCTTTGAGCCGTCCGGAAAGACCGGGTGGAGCACGCCCTGGGCCGCAGGCCTGTCCTGATGAATACCACGAGAGAAAGAAGGCAGCTCTAGGCCTCTTTCGGTCTGGCGGTCTGACGGTTAAAGACTTTACCATCTGAGACAACCTGTCGTACAACTGTTAAAGGTAATAAGTACTCACGAGAGGGACGAAGAGGAGGTGTGGGCCTATTCCTCTCTTAAACTCTGAGAACAAGGCATTTTAGGCCAGGTGTTTGATCACCAGCGAGAAGATTGCGCGGGGCTTGTTCCAGGAAGATCTGTGCCGCGTGTGTGCCTCTTAACTGGGCCAGTTCTCTGTGTACTGGCAGGCGGCCGCCCGTGAGCCATCTGGTGGCACGCTGGTTCCGGGCCGCAGCTGGGATAAGCTTTTCTTCTCGCGACAACCCGAGCTGTGGCGGTACAGGGTCGGCATGTTTGAGGAGGGCCGTGCACGAAACTCGAGACCCGATGTCGTCACCAACCGGATTTCCCTCTTGACGCTTCTGTACCGGGACCTGCGCGTTGATTCCCCCCGGCAGGTTTATTATACGGACGAGACGCACATCCATGCCCCAATGTCGGCCATGTCGGGTCGGAAAGGGACTCGTGGGGATGTCGGGATGCTCAGCATGAAATTCCAGCATGGCAGAAAAGCGCCGTGCCGGTCTTGCTGCCTTCCTACTTCGTCTCGGTGAGGACGGCCGGTCCTTGTACCTGGCCCTCGACCACGATGAATTGCGCCGCCACAACTCCAGCTGCGAACACACAGAACGCCGCGGTAGACGCGCCCGCACCGGATGCAAACGGCGGCAAGAGGTTGTGTGCCGGCGGTACCCACCATTTTTTACAAAAGCATGTTTGATGTGTGGGCTATAATGTTTGCCAATGTTGCGCAGACCTAGTTCGAAGATGAGCCAAAGCTCCTCTCCCCCGACGGTGCCAAGGTACACCTTCCGCCAGCCGTTCTTCTCACTCTCCTGAAGGCCAACGAGCACGTCGTAAAAGAACCGTCAAAGATGTCCCACATCCTCCAGGCGCTCTAGAATCTAAGCTCTTTTGGGTGGTGTCAGGCAAACGTGCGGCGCCGCGCCCGCGAGACTTCTGTGGCGTGCGGGGATGGTGCTCGGCCATTCAATACGGCGGACGTGACTTCCTTTACTGGCCGTGCCGCCTCCGGATCCCTCCCGACGGACGCGCTGGTGTCAGCCTTTCGCCAGGAGCGGATGCGGCCCCTCAACCCCTCGGTCATCACGAAATCACAACGGTGGAAGGGCGCTGACGTTGTCGTTGCGGAAGTGGAACACGAGAGGTTGACCTCTAGGGTGATCCCTTCTGTCCACAAGGACATGTCGCAACCCGTCCTAGTCAACGGCGCTCTGTCTACGGCAGCGAGGGGTACGGTTGTGACGACACCCCAGATTCTGGCGGCGATGGTAAACGCTGCCGCGGAAAAAGAGGCGGTGAAGGAGGCCAAGGCGGCGAAGAAGCTGGCTCGAGAGCTAACTACAGAGGAAAAGAAGGGGAAGAGAGATGCCGTGGCACGTGCCAGGCACGCGCGCATTGTGAAGCAGGAGGCCTTCGACCGTCGCATCGTGTCGGCGGGAATTGCATCGGATGCAGCACACGAGGCTTGGTGCCGACTGCGCGACGTGGGCATGTTTCTGCCATCCACTGCAATTGCGCGGCGACGACTGGAAGTCGCTAGAGTGTGCGTGCCGCGTGTGCTTCCCCACATTATTTGGCGAGAGCTTTCGGGTGAAGCTGCTGGGGTGTGGAGTCGCCTGCACATTAAGTTTTGCGAAAGGCGCGTGCTATAGTGTGCAGGGCTCATGTACTGTGGCGGCGTACGTCATTCGTTTCGTCGTGATGGGGATGGGAAGGGGGAATCGTAAACAGTCAGGGTCTCTGCTTTAAGACCACGGGGCAGACGGCGCCGCATCACGTCTACTTAACAGCGGTTGCGCGTGCTCTGCTGGGTGTTCAAGCGATATGATGCGCCTGCTTGGCTCTTCATTCACATACGAGAGCCCATTGGTCACATTATATGATGTCGGCTTGTCTGGACATTTTTTGGCTCAGGCACCCGCATTTCACGACGGAACACCACGTGGACGTGGACACCAGCTCTGCCTGACTGTCTGGGGCACATACTGAAATGATAGTTTTGAGCGCTTCTTGTCAAGTTTGGGACCGCCCCGAGCCGCCTCCGGACGGCCCTGGTCACCCCGCAACTGTGCTTATGAGGCGCGCGGACAGAAGTGCGACCGTACCAACGTGCTTCGCTCTGAATGCAGCAGAATATGAAGGAGTACGCATCTCTTTTCCAGCCAGGTGACCCACGCATGCAAGCAACAGCAGAAAAGCGCATTAGGCCTGGAACACACAACAACGACAACTGACACCCCAGGCTCACCAGAGCGCTGCAGGCACTCAAAACCTGCTTTTTTCCTGCAGATTATGACTCACCTACCCGAACGCACCCAGATGGACATGAGAGGAGCCTCTGAAAGCGTGGCTCCAGCCGTGCACAACGCCCCACACCATGTATGTAGCCGGGTGTACGATGACTTGGACAGGGAGATGTGGATAACTCTGGCTGTCTTGATTCCTTCGGACCGTTCGGGGGTGTGTTTGATAGCTCTGAACGAGGACCACTTTGGCATATGCACCGCGCAACAGGGGTGGCACACAGGAAAAAGGTAGCTGCGGGTGTCTGTACGACTGCTGCACGTGTAAGTGCACGAGTAAAAAAGCACCGCGAGTGGTCAAAACCTGTCTTTTCGTGCAGATTTTGACTCACCTACCCGTACTCACCCAGATAGAGATAGGGGGAACCTCTGAAAACGTGGCTCCAGCCGCGCGCAACGCCCAACACCTTTCGTGTGTCTTGGTGCACATTGTGATGGACAAACAAGTGTGAAGAGGTGTGAGTTTGCGCGCACGTGTGTCGTGCCATGTTGCACAAGCTTGAGGAAGGTGGGCATAGGTTTTTCTGTGGTGCAGTCTTACGGTTCACCTGTTCGCTTCGCCTCATTGTGTATTGATGTGCCTTACCTGTGCCATTCGGAGCATTGGCAGCCGCCACAAGGACGATGACGCGTACATGTGCTCGTCCAAGTGTCCAAAATGGTCTGAAGGGCTATCTATCCACGAGTTCGGGCTGAGGGCACTCGAGTGACTCTGGGTGGCATGGAGGAAGCTGCTGGTAGCATTGTATGGCGCGCCCAGACACCCCGAACGATTCTGTATGCAGAATTGTCTGGCCTTGTCGTGCGATCTGGAGGGAATCGGGCATAGCTCCGGCTCTGTTTTCGCATGTGAAAATCTCTCTCTCTCATAATTGTTCGTAACACAAGGGGGCACTTTCGTTGCTGCAAAACACGCCTCATTTATTCCAATCATGCATGGTGCCCACTGATGCGTGCCAGGTGCGCACTCACGGTACTAGCCGCCTCCTTTGAAACCCCAGCGGCCCACTTCTTCTGCTTCTTGGCTGCCTTGACGGCCTCGGCTCCGCACACTGGTACTGGCGGCTTGTTCTCCCGCCGGCGCTTGTCGCCAATCTTTTTCGCAGTACGGGCCCCAGCCGCCTCGGGCGTCCGCTTAGGTGCGTATCGCCCCAGAACGTCAGCCCAGCCTCCCTTTCTAGGGCCATCTACCGCATAAACGCCGCTGCGCGCTCCAGCTCTCTCGCGCCTTGGCACTTAACCGCACCTTGGTTGTAGCGGCCATGCCAAGCCTCGAGTGCCTGCTCCCCTTATAGGTCGATGCTGCCCCAACGCTCCAAAGAATCTGGAGCATGAAACATCAAAATGCTCAGTTTCGGTCAGATAGAGAGCCATCCAAAGCTACTTTTCAACAGGATGACCATGGCTGCCGTATCCGCGCTAAACGCCGAGACCTCGTCCGCGAGGATAATAGCGGCGCGGTTCAGGGTCCTTTGGACCCGGTTCCAGATCCGCCAGGCTTCCGCGTAGGCAGCCACATGGCTTTGTCGAGCCTTGCAGACCAGCGCGGCGCACACAAGTGCGCTTCTGTCGCCAGTTGTATGGCAATCTCGACCAACAAACAGCCCGCCGAGGTACGAGGTAGGGCGCAGGCGCACCTTCTCGTGAAGTCATGCGGCCAGCTCCAGGGCAAAATCGGAGGCCGCCTGCTGACCAGCCGCAGCCCCGTCAGTCGCGCTCCGGTGCACCATCACGATCTCCACCGCAAGTCGCAACAGTCAGTGATTAATTCTTTGCGTAGTGGGCAACGGAATTCGAGCAGTTTGGCGGGGGTTGATCCCGAATAGAGGACTCCGCGCTGCGGAGCAATGATTATCCGGCGCGCCAGATTCGCCGCTTCTCCGCGAAACGTCGTCAAGCGCCATGCAGTTCGCAAATTGCGTGCGCTCTCGCAGGTGCTTGTTGCCCGACACGTCTTGAAGTGTGCCAAACAAGGCATCGAGCGCTGCCTGCCTGACGCTTGGCCACCGAGTCCGCCTGCGCATCAGGAAAGGCTGGGTTGCCCTTGCACCCTGATGGCCGACGAGGCAGCATTGTGCCGCGTAGTCGCTCCCTTAAAGCAACCGGACCGGACGGCGCGCGCTGTGCACCATGACCCCATCACGTAATAGGGCGTCCATCTGGGGCAGTTGCGGCTCCACCATGACGGACAACTCTTCAAACTTGTCGTCGTCGCACGGGCATATGCTGACCACGATGGTGTTCGACGGGCTATTAGGGTGAGCTTGGTTGATAACTGAGGCGACAATTTTCACCGTCCCGGGGTCGCCGCCCTCGTCCCATCCAAGGGTAATCCGCACATCAGGCTCAGATTCCGGGGGCGAGCCTTGAAATGGCATCGCCGGAGTCGCGCAAGCCTCGGAGGGCGACGCGTTGGTCGTAGCCAGGGGGTCATTTGCGCGTCTCTCTACGAACAGGTCCGCCTCGCACAGGGCAGATACCCTCTCCTGGATTGCCGCAATGAGAGAGACCAGATGTGCGCCCGAGCCCGTCACCACGACCTGCTTGCCATGCAAGGACGCCAACTCCCGCCGATGAGCACGCAGCGTAGCCATGCTATCGAGGCCACTGCGCGACGCACATAGGGCCCTGAGCCAACGATTGAAACGAATGTGGCCCATGGAAAGAGCCGTAATGAGGCCCACCTGCTCGGCCACAGAGCGACGCACGAGGCCGCGCGCGAGACGCGTCTGCCCGCGCTGCGCCGATAGCACTCCAGGCCCCCCGGTCCTGCGCAACCGACGCGCGGCGGCACGGCGCTTGTTGATCTGGATGGTTTTGACGACCTACTTCCTTGGCAACAGCTGCTTAGTGTAGATGCGCACCCGCCCGTTCTTGTGCCGCAGCCGGATCTGCTGGCGGTCGCCACGAAGTACGATTGCATTGGAAATTGCCTCCAGCACCGACTTATCCTCGTCAGAGTCATAGTTCCCTGAAACAAGGCCGTCAAGAAATTGCTGGCAGCTAGGCACTGCCCACGGCTCGGTCGCCGGCATCGGCGGTAGAGGCGTTGCATCACAACCAATGGCAAACAGCCCGAGGTAGGCGTCTTCATGATGCTACTGCGACACTGCTGCTGTACCGAGAGGAGTGGGCGTCGCAGCTCGGTCGCTTTCCTTCAGAAGTTGTATCTGAGTGGCGGCCTCTCGCGCACAATCCAGGCGGGCGGCCATCGCCGACGCACGGCAAGCCTCACAGCCCGCCTCGACCACGCGGTGAAACTTCTAAGGGCCGCAGTTGGAGATGCGATGGGGCGTGGACGCAGCACCTGCCAGTGTGGTCACGTGGCCAAAACCCAGAGGGGGGGTAGAGTGGAGTGAGGCCGCAGCCATGGGGCTGGGTGCCATGCACACTGCGAGCGCGGGTTGGGCACAAAACTTCTAAGTCATGGGGGACGGAAGGGTAGCGGGGGCAGGGGTCTCGGTAGTCCTCTGGCGCCGCGACTCTCTTTGTCTCAGGCAATGGCATGAATCACAGAGACCAAAGGGGGGGGTTGCGTCGTCCGTGGCTCCTGCCTCCTCGCCCCGCCGGCATCTGATTACCGGAAGAGACTCGAAAATGGCGGGGGAAGAACCAGGAGGTTGCAATTTGGCCAACTCCTGCCACTCTGCCATGCTCGCTGTCGGCTTAAGTAATAGGCGGTCACAGTGGACGCATCTGTAGGCCCATACGTGTCCGTTGAAGGCCTGACGTACATCTATGGTGGTTGACCTGTACAGATGAATACGCAAAGGACGCACACGCGACAGTGAAGTGCGGCAAGGATGGCGGGAAGAGAAAACGCGTCCGCCGGAAACAGATGAGTCCCTCTCTGCTCTTCACTGTGTGCGCCAAATGCCGTGTATATCCCCCCTCCCCCCCTTCAACCGGGGCTTGCGGCATTCGTCAAGCAGTAGATGAACGTACTTCCGCTCTTCATCGTCATGGCATACTGCGCCCCACCTCAAAAGAACGGCAGCCCCCGCAGCGTTTGCAGAGGAAAGCAACACTCAAATCGCCTGCAAAACGAGGCGCCGGAAACACCTGATCCGCCCCGGATCGCGTCTGACCGCTGCTGATGCAGCGGCGACAGCGACCCCCGTGAGACAAGCCACTAACAGGGGTGCGTAACGGGGTCGCGACCCAGGCGACCCAATTTCCTTTCCAAGACTAGAATTTCAGCACGTTGCATCCCAGCTTTCATTGATGGAGTGTAACGCTCAGACCCAGAAGAGCGGCCTTGACTAGGCGTGGGATGCGGGGCGCTTTTCTTGTCTGCATGTTCATGTCGTGTCTGAGAGCATTGCCAACAATGAGAGGCTATTCCGATAGTGCACCACGTGGACAACACGTTGTGCCAAGTGTCCCAACTAGCACGGATAGCATAGCCGACGTCACTGCAACAATGCAGAAAGCTATTTCAAGAGAGCCTCGGGACACATTAGAGTTGTTGATGGGAAAAGACTTACGACCGGATATACGCTGTCTCAAATAGCTTTCGGCTAAGGCAAAAGCTATTTCGAGCAGGAATAGAAACGAGATAGCCGCGGGCTATCCTGAGGGAGACATCTGATTGGTCTTGCGCTCATGAATCGCATTGAATGAAACGAGCCACGTGATTCGATCATATTCATCGTTTTCCCTTTTCAAGTATAAAATAAGACTGAAACATGCCCGGCGCAGGGAACGATTTTGTTGACACAGTGAACACGTGCACTCGTCATCCTGATCGAGTGCCTTGTGCGTGTCATGATAACATTGTCGGGAGAGATTCTTGTGTGCACATGGCCATACCGCCTGGCCGCCTGGAGCTGGTGTTTTCATTCGAGTTTGTGGGCAGTTGCCAAGTCGCACCCCTTCACCGATTAGTCTCTCGTCTTAGGACCGTCGGACATGTTATCGTCAGCACGTGAGAGTGGTGTCCAAAAGGAAGTGCGCTGGGGACGGTTCTTTCTCATTAAATCGGCACCTCTCGGCAGGTGTTTGGAGAAAGTAGCCTTGGTAGAGGCGCTATAAAAGAAGCAGCACCCGACACACCAATGCCGGTCTCAGGCACCATCCCAGGCACCCGAGTACCATCGGCTCCCCCCCGACCTGTTCCGGCTACCTGAAGAACTCTGTCCCCGTGGTTGCGGTCGAGCATCACCTCCGTGGTCGCGGTCGACCGTCACTATCGCGGCCGAGGATTTCCTCTCAGCTGTGCAACTGCAGCGCACTAAGCACGAGGCATCATCTTCTTGACCATTCGCTCCGGCGGCACTGTTTACCAGGTATGCCTGGGCGAACTATCTTTCTCTGTCAGGCGTTCATGACTGTCCATGGTGTGTAGGGCGTGGTGCTCCGATCGATCAATTCAGGTCGACATCAGTATATTTCTTGAAGATCCCTTTTGACAGACGCTAACCAACCCGTGTCGTACTCACCCCTGTTTTATTCTATTTTTTTTTCTTGGTCTTTCTGGGTTTGACAAAGCTGGCGGGAAAATGAGTCGCGGGATCGTGTGGTCCGCGGAGGAGCCCCTGCAGATGTCCAAGTCGTGGCTACTGATGAGCGAGGACGCAGCTGTCGGGACGGACCAGTCCTAGAACCTATTTTGGGGCAAGTGGCGGGCGGAATTTGTCAAGAACGCGCCGGTAGAGACGGAGGCCGGTCGTTGGGCCGACAGGAGGGTCGAAGCTGCCAAGAACGAATGGAGCCGCAGCGTCTCAAAGGGTGTTAGCAAGCTTTCCGGGTGCGTCCAGCGTGTGAAAAGCAGTCAGCCGACGGGAAACCTGTCCGACGACCACGTGATCAAGACGGCAGCGGCAATGTTCTGCGGTATGGCCACGTACAGCGCTGTTCGTGGTGAGGCGTTGGCGAGGCCCTCCTCGAGTGCCGGCCGAAGATGAGACCCATCTGCCCATGGATTGAGCCTTACAAGGTGCTGCGCAAGAGTGACAAGTTCAGCGCCGCCGCTGACGCACTGGCGGCAGAGATTGCCGCCGGCGGGGATGGGCCGGCTGACGAGGCCGCGGGCTACAGCCCAAACCGGCGGGGGGGCTTTGCCGAGCGCCCGGTCGGGGTCGAGGCCGCCAAGCTCCATCTGGCCGACGCACGGGCGGCCGAGACGAGCACGGCCACAACGGACGCCAAGGTCGGGGTCGCGCTCAACCGCATTGCCGACGCGTCGGACCGTCGCGCACACGCAGTTCGTTCGGCAAGTGAGCTCGAAGCAGATCGGATTGCGATGGCTTTCTTTTCTGATCCGAAACATTGTGATTCGCCGGAGGCAGCACAATTCCGCATGACGCTGGGACAGACGATGCTTGCGCGAGAGCGGGCAGCTTTGGCTCTTAGCAAAGCGCCCGACAGCGTCAATGCTCCTGCGCCCGGGTCTGGTGGCGCTCTCGCTGCCGTCAGCGCTGGCGCGGCAATGGCGAATGGCCCTGTGGGCGTCTAGCAAGCGGTGGCTGGGAGTGCACCGAGTGGGGCCGGCGCCCCCACCGATGGCGGTGGTGACGACGAAGGTGCAGGCCTGACGGACGTCAGCGAGGGCACTCGCGTGTCAGCGGTTCGTGAGACACCCGCGCTGGGCACAAACAACCCGGAGGACTGCGGAAGCGCTCCAGCGGCCGGTGCCGCTGTCGGTGCCTCCGCTGACGATGCACTCAACGATGCAGCCCAAGGCGGCCCTGGGCGCGTGGCCACCGCACAAGCTTCGGTAGCCGGGCATGGAGGAAAAAGTCGAGGTGTGGACTGGATTGCTGCTGCGCTCGCGGTTGGTGCTGCAGTCAATGGATCGAACCCGGCAGGCAGTACGCGCCCTGCTGCCCTGCGCGCACCCCCAACAAGGAGCCCGGCAATCGTGACCAGGGCTTCCAAGCGCCGAGCGGGTCCAGCGCGCGCGACTGCCGCAAAGAGGAGTCGCACTGTCCCTGACTCAGCCGACTTGAGTGCCATGTCCTCGGCATATGATCCGAAATCGACCACTCCGCCGGAATCCAAGATGTATGACTGCATGATATGGCTGACAGCTGTGGTCCTTCTCGAAAACTTTTCCCTCTGGTGTACTCTTGTGCCAGACCTTTTTGTATACGATGGGCGCCTGCGTGACTTGGGATGACGATAGCCATAGCACTCGACCGATGGTCCTGGCAGCCTTTCCCGCAGTCGCCATCATGCAAGGGACCACAGCCTCGGTCATATGTTTCCCACACCGTTACCTGCCTTCTCAAGACAATCTTAACATCATGCGCTGGCAGAGGGCACCCCATCCGTCGCCCCACTATGTGCTCATACAGTGGAGCTCACATTACTGCACGTCCGTGGAGCCCCCAGCGGACGAATTTCACACAAGCGCGCGGTCAAGAGCTGCTCCGGGGCACACACTCCCAGCTACCACCTCTTGCAGCGCCTCTTGGCCGTACTCTCCCATCCACCTAGTTCTGTCTGCACAGGTGCTTCACTGCACGAGCGTGGAAGAGCTGCATGCAGCTGCGCGTACGGCACGTCGCCCCGCCCAGCGCAAAACGCGGCACTCTTCCCTCGCCCCCTCGGGGCCACCTGCGTTACGGGTACTGCACGCCCTCCCTTCAATGTACACCGCGGCTTCCTCCCTTCGCCCAGTCGGCGCCATCCGCGCTGCTTGTTGGCCCCGAAGATACATACCTCAACCATTGGCGTGGACGTCACGCTTGACCGGAGAATCCCTTGACGGGAGTAGTGGTGGTTACAGTAGACGCGCCCGCGGCGGCAACGTCAACTGCGACAGTGGAGGGGGGGGGCGCAATAGCTGACGGCGGCGGTGGCTGCCGCGTGCGGCAGGGAGAGAACCGTGGCGTTGATGCCCGTCGGCGGGAGGCCGAAGCGGCTGGCGGTTTCGGAGCTTACCATATTCAACGTGTGATGATGGGAATCGAGCTCTCGACCACATGCCGAATCTCGCATTGGTAGATTGCAACGTATGTCCGAGCGACATCAAAGGCGGTTGGCCTAGTGGGAAAATGCCCCACACAGTGGTCCTGTGTTCGGAATTAGGGGAATGCGATAAATGGTTATCAATCCTCCCGGCTTCAAACGTTGCGTCTGCTTCGGTTGAGAATTAATGTGGCCTGAGCAAGTACTTCAGGAGAGGACTGTTATACTGGTGTGCTATGCTCCGTAACCGAGATTCGCCCACGACCTAAATTTCGTGCTGCGGCAAGTGGTGCAGTGACGCTTGCGTCAAGGGGTAGAAAGCCGTTGCTCTGTACACCGTGGTACCACATTTCTACTCGCAGCGCCGGAGTCGGTCGTAACGCTTAGTTAAAGTTATTTGACAGTGAAATCGGGTGGCATCAAATCGGGACATCAGTCCCGACTCCTATTGGTTTTCCTTTTTTTTGTGCGACGAAAGGATCTTCCGTGCGCGGGCGCTCGTGGCGCCGCGAACAGCAGTCGGCACAGTGGCGCCGCCCACGCCCCTCCACCCCCACCACACGACCGTGCTCTTCATGCACAGACGGCGCCTCAGGAAACCAGGCTCTGGCGATGGAAGTCTCGCCGCACACGAGGCAATCTTCCACACCGCAGCACGCAGCAGAGCCCTGGGCCGCGGTCTCATCCGGAGAGGCGGCAGCGCGGCGACTGCTCACATCACTGGCCGCTGCGGCTTGTGGCGGAAGTGGTGCGACGCGGCTGCTGGGGCACGGCGACTGGCCGTGTTCTGGAGCCGCCACGGCGACCGGCAGCACAGTCGCCTGCCAGCATACCCGCCGCCGTGGACGCCCCAGCCGCGGCGTCCCCCCGTCGAGCCGCAGCCGGCTGCTGCCGCCGCAAGACGCCGGCAGCGGCGGTGCTGACGCCCCCGCACCCTCAGCGGCGCTGTTTTGTGGCGCCGCCGCGCATGACCGCAGCCTCCCGCCTCTAGAAGCCCTATAAAACGGACGAAGAGGTACTCGACGCGGCGGACCGCGGCGGCGGCGCGTTGTCTGTGGCCTTTCAGTGGCACGACAGTCACGGCAGCGTCAATGCGGCCCACCAAAACTTCTCTAGCCACAGTCCATTGCAAGTCGTCGGCGGCGGCCGTCGGCGGAATACGCCGCAGCCAAAGGCCGCGGAGGCAAGGCGCAGGCCACGTATCGGCAATGCGCTCGGGACCATGGTAACTGGCGCGGGAGCGCACCGATTACAGCCGAGTGTTACGGCACCGTATGACAGTTCCGATGTGAACCGAACGCATCGCCTCGGGCAAGACGCCCTCGTTGATGCGGCGGCGGCCGCGGTGTTGATGCCGGCAGCCATCAAGCCTTACCTCCGCCTGTCGTCGGACACACTCAGCGCGGGGAGGGGGGGGGGATGCAGCGGGGGAGGGGGGGTCTTAGCGGGGTGAGGGGGGGTTGCGGAGGTAGTAGTATGGAATGTCTCCTCCAACATACACAGGGTGCACGGACATGCGCTGTGACTACGCCCAACGCAGCCCTTCCGCGTCAGCCAGGCGACGGCCGCGGGCCTCGACGCAACCTGACTCGCCGGCCGCCCAGTCAGCAACGCCGGCCAACCCCCAAAATTGAAACAGAGCCTCAGGTCCAGGGGGCGGCATTGGAGGCGGCAATCGCCCATGGCGGCCGCACGCAAGACGCCCGCTTGTGCACGTGCCTTGGACGTAGCCTCTGCGAAACGCACGGCCGCACTGGTATCCGCCGCAGAGTCCACCACCTGTCCCTGCAGTAATCACCGCTCTCCCAGTCGCCTCCCGTAACGCCACATAGCGCGGCGGCACTCGCAGACGCGTGGGCGGCGTCAAGGGAGCTGCCTGCCACTCGCCGGCATCCGTAATGTCAGCCGCCTGTGCAGCGGTGGCTACTGCGCCTCTGCTCAACATGACTGTAACCCTCCGCCATGCGCGAAACTGCCGCCGGTCAGCCTCCTCATCGCGCCGGGGCTACCCATGCGACCGCCGCGTTGGCCGGAGGCACCGAGACTGCTGCGACCGCACCCGAAGACCGTCTTCATGGCTGAAGCGAAGGGTGGCCTGGCATCCAAATTGGCCGTAAAGGTGGGGGGAGTGGGAAGAAGGCAGCAGTACGATGAGGCGGGAGGATGAGAAGCGGGAAGGGTGGGGGAAGTGACGGAGGCGTCTCAACACATCGTGACACAGGACTGATTCTTGCACAAGAAACACACCGCACAGCACCGGGACGAGGGCTGTCCTCTAGCCAGCAAGTCACAAACTTTCGTGTGAGGAGCATTTCGGAGGTTTGGGCTATCTTGACCGGAATAGTCGGGTGCCGGAGTTCGCTGTTCTGGATGAAACCTTCAGAAGGTATTTAAATGGTCACGAAATGATGCTAATCTACTCGTACGGTGCAAGGAGCTCCTCCCGTGCCTCCCGAACATGGACCGCCAGATCACTGCGGAGAAAGCGGTATTCCACTGCGTCCGTCGGACGACCCCATGCCGCCAGCATACGCCCAAAGCTGCCCGCAAAGGGGTCCGCCAGGGCGGACACGATAGGCAAGGTGCTTCTTGGCACCGAACCCAGGATGCCCCCAGTACCTCCACCGCTACCGGTGAAGTCTAGTGGCCCCGCATCCACAACACCGTCGCCGTCCTCGCCGGCAGCTGGCGGACCCCCACCCGCACCAGCTCCACCCCCGCCCCCGCTGACGGCGGGTGGCGCCCCACCAGCACCAGCTCCACCGCCGCGGCCGCCCGTCGCGGGTGGTGACACCCCCACACTACGTCCCCCGCCGTCCCTGCCAGCAGCGAGTGGGGCTCCGCCCACACCCTCACCATCAAAGTCGTCACCACTACCGCCGACGGGCGGTATCTCACGCCCATCGCATCCGCTTCCGCTCCCGCCGGCGGTCGGCGGCACGCTGTCCGTTCCTAATCCTCCGACACGTCCGCCACCGTCGCCGTGGACGCACCCGCCGACGCCGTCTCCGGAACCCCCGCCAGCGCCCCCTCCAGCACCCGAATCGGCTGCCGGTGCCACACCCACGGGGCCACCCCCATCGGCAGTCGTGTCATCACTTTGATGAGAGTAATACGTCGACCTCCGGCACGAGACGTAGCCGTTCCGTCGTGTGACGGTGATCATGTTGTGCATGATCGCCAGTGCACGGGCGGTGGTCGCGATGTTGGCCATGTAGAATGCCCGGGCAGGGCGGAGCGCCACGTGAAAGCGCGCGGTCATCACAGCGTACAAGCGCTCAACATCTTTGCGCACCGCTTCTTGTAGACGGTTGAATGCCTGTTCCACGGACGTCACAGGGATGGGGTAGGGAGCCACAAAGAAGGGGTACTTCGGGTAGATGCCGTCCACGAGGTAGTAGGGAATGGTGCGGGGCCGCCCGTTGATGGAGAATGGGCAAGAAGGAGGCCAGACACTCGCGCACACGTCAGAAGAAAGAGGCGAAATATCCAACACATTCAAGTCATTCAAGGAACCAGGAGCACCGAAAAAGAAGTGATGAATGTAATGGTCCTCGTCACAAATCGTCTCCATCACAATACTGCGGGTACCATGGCGGTCTTGGTACGCCCCCGCGTGCCCCTTGGAGCATGCTTCCCACTGTCAATGAGAGCAGTCGAGGGACCCGATGCAGCCAGGCAGGCCCCGCTCCTCGTTGCGCGCCAGGATGATCGTCAACTCTTCAATCTTCCGCTCTCGCAGATAGGTCGACTGATAGCGCTGCACAATGAAGCGCGTGAGATGCCCCAAGGCCTGTCGAATGGTGGATCCCGAGATGCGGACGTACTCGTCAGCACGGTCTGCTGCCTCGCCGTAGGCGAGCACCCGCAGCGCGCCGACGATCTTTTGCAGGGGGTGTGCCTGCAGCTGTCCCGTTGCTTTGATACGCTGCTGGAAGAACGGATCGTCTTCTGCATCGTCATAGATCCTCTGGAACAGCACCCGTGGCATGCGGAACCTGCGATCAAAGTCCGCTTCGTCGTAGATGGGCGGCAGCCCGTGCACGCCAAAATGGTCGCGCATGATGTCGTGAACTCCCGAGCGGAAGTCGCGGAGCTTGTTTTGGCGTCGCCCACGGCGAGAGCCACCCGTCCTCGCCCGTCTGACGAGACTGGAAACAGCCGCAGGCCCATGTAGACCGACGCTCTGCACGCGCAGGGCCACAACAACCTCATCGCCATCGTCGTCAATCTCCGACGGCGCCATACGACGGGGGCCGAGCAAGGCGGTGTGGGACAACATGGCGGGGGGCTGGAGGAGGAGAAGTAAAGGCGGGGCGACGTGCGCGGCAGGCGACAAGGCTCCTTGGGGAGAGGGTACAGCAAGCAAGAGAAGAGTACACAAGCATCACAGCACCAACTCTTTTTTGAGCGAGGGACCACGTCTCTGCCGCTAGGTCGTATGGACCGAGCGGCGTCGTTCACAGAGCACGGGGAAGAAAGACTCTCGCTTTGGAACCTGCACTGCTGCCCACGATGACACATAAGAACCCTTCCGCAAGAAAGCCCTGTCCAGAAAAAGAGCGGCCACAAAACGCCTACCAGGATGGGAGATTCGCGACAACGCGGGATGGTTCGTTGGCGGACAATAGAACCGGTCACGCAAAGAGCTATGCCAGCAAACCCCACCTCCCAGCCGCCTATGGGACACTCCACCTCTCAGCCGCCTATGGGACAGAGGCCGTCCTACTCAGCGTGTGCCACTTGTAAGTGCCCGCCGCTGCTACCCGATCGGCGTGGCAGTCTGCACGACCACTCACACAGACAGACACCGCCGGCCAACGGGCACATCAGCCGCGTCCAACCGACTCACTTTGCGTCTTGGTTTGTGGGTGGTGGCGTGAATGCTGGGCACAGAGAAGATAGGATATTGAGCGGTGGACACCTTTGTGGTGGCACGTTCTCTTCTAGCCACACAGCCTAGCTCCCACCCGGTCACGCGCCGGATGAATCTTCCCACCGCCGTTCACGGCCAACCTCAGCGGAGCTTCACACGCACTCGCCCACTCAGATGGTGCTGAGGCTGGGGTGGGTCCACCCTCCTAGATCTGTGGGTGGCCACGCCTCTATCAGCGTTCCGGGGACTTCCATGCAGGTTTTTGAGCGTGCAACCCCAGACCTCCCGCTCCCAGCACATTGGTTGGCGACATTGGCCAACGGAACGCGCCAGTCATCGAGAACCAGAGAACTTGGCATCCTGCGCAACACACAGCGTCTGGTGTGATCATTGTAGAAATGGACGAACGCACGTATTTCTCGCGGGCCGGTGTCTGACTGCACCTGCGCTGTTGCCAGCAGGTGAGAAGCGAACAGAGCTGTTTTCGAAGCCGCCCCAAGTGTGGCCGTGTTCCATTTCAGCGTCCGCCACCAGGGGGGCGCGGGGAGATCCCCAGTCAATTAGCTAAATGCCCTACTGAGTGCCCACGAAATTGGCTAGGTGCGCGACAGCAGACCCATAAAGAATTCGAGAAGACGACACTTGCCAGACGGGATTCGGACGTAAGCTGTTGGCAGGACCCATACATTCAACCGGACGCCCCACTCTCACGCCGTCGGTCACAGACCGTGGCACCTCTTCCTGTCTCTCACTCCAGCTGCGGGGCCGAGAGGTGGTCCATGGCACCTCCATCTGTTCTCTTTGGCCTCACCAGTGCATTTCGCGTTGATGTGGGCGATCTTCAACTCCAGCGGCCTTTCGGGTTTCCCACTTGCTCAATGGCTGGCCCGCCCTCGGGAGTACAGATGTTTTCAGCCCTGTCTGATACATTTCTCATCAACCAATCGGCTCCTCCGATCTCCGGTCCTGCATCATGGATGATGGCGAGCGTCCGAGCGTTGACAGACGTCAGACAGGTGTCCAAGCACATGATTTCAGGTGTTCACATCGTTCTTCCTCATAGAAGTCGCGCTTTGTGCCGAGAGTGCGCCTCGCCTGATGTTCCTGTACCCTTCCCGCCATGAACAGGGCAGATGCTGCATCTGGGGCATGAGGGGGCCTTTGGGTCACCGCCTCTGCACGGCATGATTCAGAAGTCAACCACCCGCGTCCACGAAAATCGTCCTGAGGCCCGCTGAGCTCGCACAGACACCGTGTAAAGGCTGCTTCACAACACGCGCCAGACTGGATATGACCATGCACCCCGTCGGTGCTGTGCCGCTTGCGCTACTCCCGGTCGCTTGTGATCTCCGAAGCACAGTGTCTACGAGTTCGAGACACGAAAACAGCCCATGTCGTGCACTTGGTGCTCCAACGTGGCTTTCGTGTCTGCTGGAACTGCTGCACGGCCTGCATGATTCTGGAAGGTTGCGAAAGATTTGGACGGATGTGCCTTCCCATCGTCATTGACGGGGAAATAGCTTCGTCGGGCCAAAGCAATGCCTGGATATCGCTATTGACAATGTAGCCCACCCTTTATATCAAGTACCGGAGCTGTCCGCGCAGAAATAGCATGAAGGCCGTGATTGGCCGCCAGGGCACGCCCGCGGCATCGTGTAGCCTAGTAAATAGCACATTGCCCCACATTTTTGGCAATGCTCTGAAGCGCTCGACAACGCTCGACGAGTCGGATTCCAGATCCGCGTCCAACAAACGAGAAAAATCGAATACATGTTTCGTGTAAGTTATTCAGCCCAATCTGTCGCCGTGCACACTCGAGATTGATGGTGTGAAGAACTGGTACAGGGCCTATTTTGGGTGCATTTTATAGACAATGAACGGGAGCACCTCGTTGGAAGCGGGAACCAGGAGGAGGCCCGGGGGGGGGCGATGCGCCAGAAACGTGACCTTTACTCCCAAGTAGGCTAGACTAGCACCCCCATAGCTACTAATTGAACGTCACCGATTGTCGCCGGTGCGTCCCTACGGAAAGAAGCAAAGGTAAAGGTAAAGTGCACGAGTGGATGCGGCCTTAACGGGCAGCCCGCGCCTCCCCTTCCACGACACGCCGGGCGTGTCGAGCAACAACTGCGTTATATGCCGTTGTAGCCCGAGCGACCGACCGTACAAAAGCGCGAGTGGCGATTGAGCGCGCGCGCGGCAGGCGCCGCGCCGCGGGCAAGACCCGTCACGCCCACTCGTGAAGAAGAGGCAATGGGCGCTTGACCCCCCCGGGATGCTGAGGAAGCCTCGTGCCGTCGAGTGGGAGGAAATGGAGCACGAGAAGAAGCGGACGCTGCCGACCAAGGTGGGCGGCGGCGGACGCCCTCACCGCCGAGGGTTATCAACCGCGGCGGCACGCGCGCGCGCCGCAGCCGTGCTACCCCCCACAGGAGCTGGCGCTTGCAAGCACGGCACAGGCTGCCACAGCCGTGTGCCGCAACGGCCGGCACCCGGCCGCGTGACGGCGGGGGCGGGGGAAGCAAACTCCGCCGCCGCGTGGAAGCCGCCGCCGCGCCGACCACGGCAGGGGCCGCGGCAATCCGCCTCGCACGGCGGCGCGCCAAGGGCTGCGGCCGCAGCCGGCGGCGAGTACACTACCGGCTGCGGCCGGCGGAAAACGCACGGGCGGGCGCCGCGGGTGTGGCACCACGAGCGCGTACCGACAGGGGACGCGCGGTACAGACCGGAAGGGGCGGCGCGGCACCGGCCGCGACCCTCGAGTGACCGCCCGACACGGCAGGCGCGCGCGCGCTGCGCACGCGCCGCCATCACAATACAAGAACGGAGCCGGTTCCAGGAAGACTCATAAATGAGGGCATATCCAGGAGGAGGCCCGGGGGGGGGCGATGCGCCAGGATAGTCGGAGATGGAGAGGCGCGTAGCGGCCGAACACCACCCAGGACGCAGCCGAAGTCCGCCAGCGGGTCTTGATGTATGAGCGCAAGTTCGTCCCGACGGAGGCGTGGCCGATCATTTCGGTGACCATGGCGACAGGAAGCCCGATTGCGTACGCCTCCGAGCCGGCGTCGCTGCGGAGGGAGTGTCCTTGGTACCTCCCGCCGAGCGGCGCCGGCAGAGGCAGCAGCGCCATGAGCCGCTGCAGCCACTTGTTGGTCACCCGCGCCGCGAGCCAGAACTGCCGGGCGGGCGCGGGAAGCGTCGGGTCGGCGAACAGCATCGCCGTGCGGTGGCGCCCGTTGGCGTCAAGCTGCGCGATTACCAACCGCACGAGCCGCGCGACGCGGTCGGGCTTTCCCGGCTCGACGCCAGTGGGCACCGTGAAGGTCAGGCGCTCTCGGCCTGTCCCCAGCGCCATCTTGAAATCCACAATTCTCTGCTTCATGCCGTGTTTGGTGAATGCCACGTCGCAGCGGCGCATGCACACCGCCGCGCCGGGGCGGTTGGACAACACGTATCCCAACACCAGCCCCGCACGCTGAAAACGGAGGTGGGCGTTCGGCGTCGCCAAGCCGAGCTCGCAGACGCGGAGGATGTAGTCAGCGGGGAGGGGCTTGCGCTGCAGCGCGAGCTCCCCGCTGGCTCGCTCCAGCGCGTGGGATCGAAACCCAAAGATGGAAAGCTGGAAGACCTTGTCTTTGTTCGCGTCTGCGTGCCCGACGAGGCGGTGCACCGACGCGACCGCCGACAGGTACTTCGACAGAGAGGGCGGCGCCAACTGCCCGCGCCCCAGCTCGTGCAAAATGTAGCCGATGATCGTCGCGACGGAGGCCGGCAGCGGCGCGCGGTTGTACTTGCCGCAGTTGATGAAGAAGGCGCAACACTTGGACATGTAACAGCGTCGGGTGTTGGGCTGGTAGCCGCGCAACAGCAGCTTCACCGCTGCCGCCGGGTTGGGCAGGTCACTGACCAGCGGACCGACGGCACGCGTCAGCAGGTTCCGCCAGCGCTGGGCGTCGTTGCGCAGAGCGGGATTTGCGCGAAGCGGAACACCACAGTCCGCCAGAAGGGCCAAATTCCCGGCCCCGACGCAGAGCCGTGCGTGAAAACCCAGTCCTCCGCCGGCAGGCGGTGCCACTCCGTACACCCATGGACGGCCCGGCGCCACCACGGCTGGGCGCGCCACTCGGGCGCAATGAGGGTTGCCGTCGCGTTGACCGTGAGGATGTGGGTGATCACCGCGACGACCAAGTGGAACGAGGGGTTGGCCCGCGCGTTCTCCCCGTGCCAGTTGTGGCGCAGCGATTTGACGCCGACCGCGCCCGGGAAAATCCAGCCGGAGTAGAAGCGCTCGCACTTTGTCTTGATGCTCGACGCGAAGAGGTCGACCGAGTGGGGCCCGTAGATGGCGTCCAGCCGAGAGAAGGAGGCGGAACCGAGGGTCCAGTCTGTAAAGTCGTTCTCGCGGGCGGGGCGGTAGGCCCAGTCGTTGAGCACGGACGATACGTGGTCGACGCGCAGCTCGACCTTCATGTCGGAGAAGAGCTCGTGCAAGTCCCGCGTTTCGGTCATCAGGGCCGGGGAGCGGGAGGAGCCTGCGCGCATCACGCCGAGGGCGACCATCGAGTCGGTGCGCAAGCGGATGACGGACCCGCCGGGGTTGAGGTGCTCGAAGGAGTGCAGGGCGCGGGTGACCTCACCCAGCTCGAGGCAGTTGATATGCAACCCGTTGCGGTCGATCCCGTGATAGCCCCAAGCCTCGGCGTGTTGGTCCAGTACAGTCCCCCAGCCGGGGCCGCTCGCGTCCGTATCGAGCAGCATCGAAGCGGCGCCCAGCCATATCGAGCGGCCGGTGGCGGCGTGGCCCTGCAGCTCCGTCCACCACAGCAGGTCTTTGGTCGCATGCCGTCCGAGACTCACGTCGCCACTGCTGGGGTGCCGGTACCTGAGGGCGGTGGAGAGGCTGCGAAGGTGGTAGCGGTCAGTAGGCACCGACCGGGTGGTCGACACTGCGGTCCCACAAGCCCGGCGTAGCGCCGCGAAGTTGACCCAGCGGCGGTATCCCATGGCGTGCCGAGAGAGCGCCAACGCTTGGCCGACGAGCTTGTAGGCTCTGTCTGCTGGGAGAAGGAAGCGGCCGACACGGTTGTCTACCAGGTGGCCTAGCAGGCGCACTTGCGTCGGCCCGTCGCGGACGCTCTTCAAGAGGTGCATCATAAGACCGAGCTCATCAAACAGGAGCTCCACTATCCTGTACGCCGCGACCGCCTGGGCGCGCCTCTCCGAGAGGCCAGCCGCCGCGGGCGGCGCCCCACCAAAGTCGTCGACGTAGGCCATGATGCGGAAGTCCTGCTCGCGCAGGTGCTGGACCACCGGCCGCATCACCTTGGTCCACGTGAGCGGCGCCGAGGAGAGGCCGAACGGCATCGTCACGGGGACGAAGAAGCGGCCGAGGAACCGGAACGCCAGTTACCGGCGGTCATCCGGACTCATGACGAGGTGGTGGTCGGCGTCTTTGACGTCCCAGGTTAGGAAGGCGTCGTCCGGCCGCAACGACTGCGCCAAGTGGGTAGAGCCTCGTACTTGCAACTGGCCGTCTCGGTGAAGCTGTTGGGGTGCTTCTATTCGAGCACAGTGCGCGGCGTCCCCGCCGTGTGGACGACAAAGGAGGAGCTGACGCAGACCAGCTTCTCAATCTCGTCCGAGTCGGTCACCTCCAGGATGTACCCATTGTCCAGCTTTCACTGAATCTCCACGGTCATGAACGCCTGGTCTGCGAGCGTCAGCGGGTACTCCGCGGAGAAGCACAGGGTGGGCGGCGCCGCCCAGTCGACCGTGACCCCGTTCTCGATGGTGTCCTCGACCCACGAGGAGACCCCCAGCTGCTGCGAACGCGGCAGAGAGTTCTTCAGGGCCGTGTACACTGGCACGGTCGCGCTCGGGCTCGGCCGTGGCAGCCGCTGTCGGTGCTTGCAGCGGCGCGTGCCGCCGCAGGTCGTCTCTGGGCCGGTTTCCACCGAGGGGGAGACTGGTCCCCGCGGTGGCCGCGCAAATTTTCGGCGCGGCCGCCGCCGCGCCCGCGCCCGCCGCCTGCACCTCGCGCACCACGACTGGCACCTCATCCCTGGCCGCTGCCGCCGCCACGCCCACCTCCGGCGGGGGAGAGGTGGCGGGCGGGAGCCGCCGGAGCGGCGACGCGGTGCGCCTGCTGCGGGTAGGTGTAGCCGCGTTCGGCAGCGCCAATCTTGGCGGAGGCGGTAGCCTCCGCACTGTCGCATTACGCGGCCCGGTCCACGCCCCTCGGCCGGCCAGGAGGTCGATGGAGCGCCGGGCGACGCGGATGACGTGTCACGCCCCGGGTCGGACACGTGGCGCTGTCGGTGCTGGTTGGGATCTTCATTGATTGTGGGTCGTTTGCACTTGTATGTCAATTGCTTGAATTATCTGCTTTATAGTAGGGGGGTCCACTGGTATGGATGCCCAGATCTCCCCATGGGGAGGCTACTGTGTGGGATTCGGGGCCATTTGGGCCCGCTTGCTCGGTTAGCTTAAGGGGACAGTGGGGCGCCCGTGGCCCGGCTTCCCCACAAAAAAATAACTGCGTTCTCACCTCCTTCCTCCCTCTTTGCGC
>Ga0115030_1000076_pt1 | contig 35416 bp, 38 predicted proteins | sample SidtaG_4_FD_87174 | JGI IMG/M metagenome (GOLD analysis project Ga0115030, IMG submission 87174) | Marine algal microbial communities from Sidmouth, United Kingdom - Sidmouth_Male1 metaG | ecosystem: Host-associated > Algae > Red algae > Unclassified | place: Sidmouth, United Kingdom | collected... | reverse complement strand
TTAGACAATATTTTCCAAAAAAAACTAACTTTGAATTTATTGAACAGCAGAAAATAGATAAGACTGTTGATAAATTAAATAACAGACCTAGAAAAAGATAGATCTTCTTAAATCCGTTGGAGATATTTGACCAATTTATAGACCAAAAAAGCCCTGTTACGTTAATGAATTGAATCCAGCATTTGAATAATTAAAATATTTTGCTATTTTCTCTAAATCATTACCTAGATTATCTAAATTATTTATTAGCTTAGGGCTATCATCTAAAGAACTTACCCAATTTTTAAAGGATGGATTCACCTCTTTAAATTTGTCTATTTTTTTTTATTAAAACACTTTTAATATTATCTGTTTTCCCATACAATGCTAAAGCTTTTTGATACTCTGGTTTTAATTCTAAATTATTAGATTTTTTAAGAGCATTTTCTGCATCATCAACAAATTTATTTATCTCAATTTCAGAAGTTAAGGGCAATCCATCATTTTTAACTCAAAATGCATGACAAGAATAGGATAACGAATCGAGCTGGACATGACGGAACTGATGATGAGATAAAAGTATTCTCTGCCAAGCTTAGATATAGTAAAAGATAAATCACATCTATGATTTATCTTTTGTGTTAGTGATGGAAGGCATGTTTGAGCTCTTTGTAGCAGAACGAAAAAAGTGGGTAGTGACTGCTCGATCTGAAGGGTAACGCCCTAAATACCATATAGTAAAAAATAGGTTAGACTACTGCTTGCTGGATATAATCTTGGTACTCAAACCATAGAAGTTCGAATTTATGCATGTTTTCGTTAAAAAAGAAATAACAGCCAGACCACGTGTCTTTATTATAAATACTGAATTTTTTAGGATAGATTATATAGATACGACTTATGATCTTTCCGTTTTCTAACTGGTAGTCTTTATCAAAAATAGCTTCTGAAAAATATTCGTTTTCTATAATTTTCTTTAAAGCTACAATTTGCTCAAATAAAAGCTCTCTTTGAACTTCATCTGAGGATTCAATATCTAAAGACACCATTGCTTGTTTTCTATCTGCATGAAATTTAAAGCCAAAATTTTTAATTTTGGTATTGTACAACACCCATTTTCTAGGAAACGATTTTGCGTAACTGATCCAAAAAGTTTTCCTGAGTCTAGAAGCCTCTTCTTTACTAAACATATTAACCGTGTATAGATTCTTTTGTTCCTAAATCTTTCATTAATTGTGCCTCGTACTCTAATAAAGATTGCCATTTTTGATCTACCTCTTCTCGATCTCCATAGTCTCGTGCAAAATTTAAAAACAAGGTATAATGATTGGCTTCTGAAACCATTAAATCTCTATAGAATTTTGCCAATTCTTGATCTTCTAAATTTTCTGACAACAAACGAAAACGCTCACAACTTCTAGCCTCTATTAACGCTGCATATAACAATCTATGCACTAATTGATTGGTACGACTTCCTCCTTTTGGGAAAAATTTTAACAAGTTAAGCACATACTCGTCTTTACGATCTCTACCTAACAAGACTCCTTTGGCTATTAATCTATCGTGCACTAGTTTAAAGTGACTCATTTCTTCTTTTACCAAAGCAATCATTTCCGTAACCAAATCTGTGTATTCTGGAAAACTAACAATTAACGAAATGGCTGTAGATGCTGCTTTTTGCTCGCAGTGTGCATGATCTATTAAAATATCATCAATGTTTTTTTCTACAATGTTTACCCATCTTGGGTCTGTTGGTAATTTAAGCCCTAACATATTTTTTATTTATTTGTAAAATGTAAAATCTTAAATATCTAATCCAAAAGTGTTTTTTAACAACAAAACACTTGGGTTGGATGCTACTAATTTTTTAAATTTATCTTGTGGTGTGTATATGTATTTTTCCCTTTCGGATTGTACTACTTTTGTTTTGATTTGGATTCCATAATTATTTAATTCTTTTCTTAAATAATTTACCAATCTGGGTCTTACTCCTGTAAACTGCTCTTCCATTAATTTATTTGGTAATGTAAAAACAACTTCTTGTTTTATAAATTGAGGAACATTAGCATTTACAATAGAAAACATGTTTAATTCTCCTTCATTTTTTAAAAAATTTCCAAACGCTTTCCATTTTTCTATCAATTGTGTTTCAGAAAAAAGATCTTTTGGTTTGTTGCTGTGATCTTCGTTGTTTGCAACCTGATCTAGATCTGTAAGTTTGTTATGTATTTTTTTTAAAGATAGCGCAGAAGGTCTTCTTTTTCTATTTCCTAAGTTTTTTTGTACGGTAGGAATTTCTACTTCCTTTTGAATAGTTTTTAAAACTGGCTTATTAGTTTGCTCTGCTATACTTTTACTTTCTACAGGATTTTGAAGTCTAAAAAAAGTAGCTGGTATTATGAAGTTACTGCTTTTTTTTTTACATCACTAAAAGTGATAGAGGCCAACTGCATTAAACATAGTTCTACCAACAGACGCTGATTTTTACTAGCTTTGTATTGTAAATCACATGTATTGGCTTTTTCTATTGCCTTTAATAAAAAAGAAAGCTCTGTTTTGTTGGCTTGATCTAAGTATTGTTTTTTTGCGTTATCTCCAACCTCTAGCAGTTTTACAGTAATGTTGTCTTTAGACACTAATAAATCTCTAAAATGAGAAGCCAAACCATTAATAAAATGTTGTGCATCAAAACCTTTAGATAACACAGAGTTAAAAGTGATTAGAACTTCTGGAATTTTGTTTATTATCAGTAAATCTGTTACCTTAAAATAAACATCGTAATCTAAAACATTTAAATTTTCTGTAACTGCTTTACGTGTTAGTTCCTTTCCAGCAAAACTTATCACTCTATCATAAATAGACAAAGCATCACGCATTGCACCATCAGCCTTTTGTGCAATTATGTGCAAAGCATCATCTTCTGCATTTACACCTTCTTGCTCTGCAATACTTTTTAAATGATTTTTAGCTGCGACTACCGTAATTCTCTTAAAATCAAAAATTTGACATCTAGATAATATTGTAGGAATTATTTGATGTTTTTCTGTTGTAGCTAATATAAATATGGCATGTACAGGCGGTTCTTCTAAAGTTTTTAAAAAGGCATTAAATGCTGCTTGAGAAAGCATGTGAACCTCATCAATAATATACACTTTGTATTTTCCTACTTGAGGAGGTATACGTACTTGTTCTATTAAAGATCTAATGTCATCAACAGAATTGTTAGAAGCTGCATCTAACTCAAAAACATTAAAAGCAAAATCGTCTTCTACTTCTTGTTGCGTAACTTGTTCGTTAATTTTTTTTGCTAAAATACGTGCACATGTTGTTTTACCAACTCCTCTGGGCCCTGTAAACAATAAAGCCTGGGCTAAATGATTGTTTTTTATAGCATTCTCCAAAGTGTTTGTAATGGCTTGTTGGCCAACAACATCTTTAAATGTAACAGGCCTGTACTTACGTGCTGATACTATAAATGGTTCCATGTATTAATTTTAGTAAACAAATATACTTATTTGAATACGGTTAGACAATAAGGAAATAGGTTAAAAAAAAGTCCAGCAATAAAACTAAATTTATTAACTGGACTCTATTAACTTAACATTATTTGTTATTTAAAACAGATTCTTAATTTCTACCCCTAAAAATTAATAAACATAATGTAGTTATAAATACCTACCCCTAAATATTTATAATCCAAATATACAAATGTCCATAGTATATGCAACTTCAAATATTGTAAAACTTAAATTTACGACAACTTGTTTACTATTCATTTTCTTAAAAAACGAATAGTAAATTAAAAGTTATGCTGGTTTTTACTTTGATAAAGGTTTTCCATACAAATCAAAATCTCCAGCCTCGTGTATTAATATTTTTACAAACTCTCCGGTTTTAATATAATATTCTTTAGCATCTACTAAAACTTCGTTATCTACATCTGGGGAGTCTGATTCTGTTCTTCCTATAAAGTATTCTCCTTCTTTTCTATCAAAAATACAATTATAAGTGTTTCCAACTTTTTCTTGATTTAACTCCCATGATATTTGAGATTGTAGTTCCATAATTTCAGAAACTCTAGCTTCTTTTACCTCTTCTGGAACATCATCTACCAAACTAGCTGCATGAGTATCTTCCTCATGAGAATATGCAAAGACTCCTAATCTTTCAAAACGCATTTGTTCTACCCACGTTTTTAATTCTTGAAATATTTCTTCTGTTTCTCCTGGGTATCCTACAATCAAGGTGGTTCGGATAGCCATTTCAGGAATATAATTTCTAAATTCTTTTAGTAACTTATTGGTTTTCTCATAAGTTGTACCTCTTCGCATAGATTTTAAAATCTCGGTATTAATGTGCTGCAAAGGTATATCTAAATAGTTGCAAACCTTAGGTTCTGATTTTATAACATCTAAAACATCTAAAGGAAACCCTGCTGGAAATGCATAATGTAAGCGAATCCACTCAATTCCCTCAACCTTTACCAATTCTTTTAGCAAGTCTGCTAAATTTCTTTTTCCGTACAAATCTAAACCGTAATACGTTAAATCTTGTGCAATTAAAATTAACTCTTTAATTCCATCGGAGGCCAATTTGCCTGCTTCTGTTACCAAATCCTCTATAGGCGTAGAACGATGTTTTCCTCTCATTAAAGGGATTGCACAAAAAGAACAAGGTCTATCACATCCTTCTGCAATTTTTAAGTACGCATAGTGTTTTGGTGTAGTAGTTAATCGCTCTCCTATTAATTCGTGCTTATAATCTGCCTCTAAAACTTTTAATAAATTGGGTAAATCTTGTGTTCCAAAATATTGATCTACGTTTTTAATTTCAGCTTCTAAATCTGGCTTGTATCTTTCTGACAAGCAACCTGTAACATAAACTTTATCTACAAATCCCTCTTCTTTTCTGTTAGCATAATGTAAAATTGTATTTACAGATTCCTCCTTAGCTTTTCCTATAAAACCACAAGTATTAATGACAACAATATTTCCTTCATCATTTTCACTCTCATGCACAACGTCTTTACCATTAGCCTTCAACTGCCCCATCAACACTTCTGAATCATAAATGTTTTTTGAACAACCTAAAGTAACCACGTTAATTTTGTTTTGTTTAATTGTTTTTGTACGCATGTTTTTTTAGCTTTTAGCCATTAGATATTAGCCCAAATTCTGTTTTAGAATACTCACAAAAGCATGGTGAGTACGTATTCTTTTCAAAAATTGACTTTTTAACTTTTCTAAAGTTTGTTCGTTTATTTAAAGAAAGAATCTACAAATTCAAATTTATTGAACACTTGTAAATCATTAATCCCTTCACCAACTCCAATATATTTTACGGGTATTTTAAATTGATCTGAAATACCAATCACAACTCCTCCCTTTGCTGTACCATCTAATTTGGTAACTGCTAATGAGGTAACTTCTGTAGCTAGCGTAAATTGTTTTGCTTGTTCAAAAGCATTTTGACCTGTAGAACCATCTAAAACCAACAACACATCGTGAGGTGCGTCTGGAACTACTTTTTGCATAACTCTTTTAATTTTAGTTAGCTCGTTCATTAAATTAATTTTATTGTGCAAACGACCCGCGGTGTCTACAATCACCACATCTGCATTTTTAGAAACTGCTGATGTTAATGTATCAAAAGCTACCGAGGCTGGATCTGATCCCATTTCTTGTCTAACAATAGGTACATCTACTCTATCTGCCCATACTTGTAATTGATCTATTGCGGCTGCCCTAAAAGTATCTGCTGCACCTAAAACTACATTTAACCCTTGTTTTTTAAATTGCCCCGCTAATTTACCTATGGTTGTTGTTTTACCCACACCATTGACACCAACCACCATTAATACATAGGGTTTTTTATTTTCAGGAATTGTAAAATCTACAGCATCTTCTTCATTTGTTTCTGACAACAAACCTGCTATTTCTTCTCTCAGAATCTTATTCAATTCATCTGTACCTAAATATTTGTCTTTCTCTACACGTTCTTCAATTCTTTCAATAATTTTTAGCGTAGTAGCAACACCAACATCCGAAGAAATCAATACTTCTTCTAAATTATCTAGTACATCATCATCTACTTTAGATTTACCTGCAACTGCTTTAGACAACTTAGAAAAAAACGAAGTTTTAGTTTTCTCTAAACCTTTGTCTAGTGTTTCTTTTTTATCAGATGAAAATATTTTTTTAAAAAAACTCATAAGGCTACTATTTACTTGTAATAGGTGTGATTTGTATGAAAACATAAAAATACAAAAAAAGCTACTCTCTTAACTGAAAGTAGCCTTTGTATTATCACATTTTAAACAAAAATTATTTTTTTGCTAAAAAGTCTTTTACATTTGTAGGGTCCATAATCGCTTCAACAAAAGTGTAAGCTCCTGATTTTGGAGATTTCACCATTTTGATAGCTTTAGACAATCTCTTAGAACCTGTCTGTAACGATGCTACTGATTTCTTTGCCATTTTCTATATTATTTAATTTCTTTATGAACAGTCATTTTCTTTAAGATTGGATTAAATTTCTTAATCTCTAATCTATCTGGAGTATTCTTCTTGTTTTTTGTAGTAATATACCTAGAAGTCCCTGGTTTACCAGAAGCTTTATGCTCTGTACATTCTAAAATAACTTGTACTCTGTTTCCTTTTTTTGCCATCTCTATATATGCTTTTTAATCAGAAAAATTATTTAGCTAAAAATCCTTTTTCCTTAGCTTCTTTAATTACAGCAGAAATACCTTTTTTATTGATATTTTTTAACGCAGCAGTAGATACTTTTAAAGTAACCCACTTATCCTCTTCAGGGATATAAAAACGCTTTGTAATTAAGTTAGCATTGAATTTTCTTTTTGTTCTATTTAAAGCGTGAGAAACGTTATTCCCAACCATTGCTTTTTTACCAGTAAGTTCACAAACTTTTGACATCTCGTATCAGTTTTAATTTAATTCTAAACGGAGTGCAAATCTAACAACAATTAAACATACAAACAAAATTAATTTAGATAATTTTTAATATTTCTTCACTTAAAATCTCAAACGCCTTATTCTTAGCTTGTTCCACGACCTTTTCTCTTGGTTGACCAAAATTAAATTTTTCTACAATTACTTGATTAGGAGTTGCAATTGCAATAAAGACAATTCCTAAATCTTCGGTTGTATTGTCTTTTGTAGGTCCTGCATTCCCCGTAGTCGCAATTGCAAAATCAGCCCCCATTAACTTTTGTACACCTAAAGCCATCTGTTTGGCAACTTCTTTAGAGACCACTGAGTGTTTTTTTATAAGATCTGTAGAAACCCCCAATAAACTTTCTTTTACAGAGCGATGATATGCAACAACACCTCCTATAAAAAAAGAAGAAACTCCACTGTTAGTTGTAATTTCATTGGCTATTTTTCCTCCAGTACAACTTTCTGCAACTGCTAGTGTTTGTTTTTTAGCTATTAAACGCTTTTTAATCACATCTAAATATCTAACATCTCCTTTCATAAAACTATAAGCTTTAAAAACCTTAGAAAGCTTACTGCCTTCTTGCGCTATCGTATTTTTTAACAAAACCTCATCAGTATGCCTTCCTGTTAATCGTAAACGTAAACGACCTGGAGTAGGTAAGTAAGCCAATTTGAGGAAACTAGGGAGTTGATTTTCAAATTCTTCTAACATTTCTGAAGCATAACTTTCTCCCAATCCATACAACACGTATGTTTGGTAATGTTGCGATGGAAAACGTCCTGTTTTGGTTAATTTGGGTAACACTGTATTTTCAATTAATCCTTTCATTTCATAAGGAACTCCAGGTAAACTTACCACAATTTTTCCCTTTTCCTCAAACCACATTCCTGCAGCAGTTCCAATAGGATTGGGTAAAATGGTTGCGTTTTTAGGCAACATGGCTTGTGCTTTGTTTAGGGCAGTAAACTTAAGTCCTCTTTTCTCAAACATTCCTTGTACTTGAGTCAGCGTATGTTGGTGTAAAACCAACTCATCTTTAAAATATTCTGTGAGTGTATATTTTGTAATATCATCTTTGGTTGGTCCTAAACCTCCTGTTAAGATCACTAAATCAGACCTAGACAAGGCGTGATCTAATCCTCCAATAATTGCCTGTTTGGTGTCGGATATAGAAACCGTTTCTACCAACTCTACCCCTAAAACATGTAACTTATTCGCAATCCATTGCGTATTGGTATCTAAAACCTGCCCTATTAATATTTCATCACCTATGGTGATAATGCTTGCTTTCATAATTACGTAATATTGAAACCTAAAAAAAGAGGCATGTAGCCTATTTTTTGTTTATCTAACTTTTAATTCAAACACTTTTTTATCTTGCAAGTACCCTTCTAATATATCTTTACTAGCTACTCGTCCTTCTCCTGCAGTAGTTCCTGTAAAAATAACGTCTCCTTTTTTAAGTGTGAAATATTGAGAAACATAAGAAATAATTTCGTCTATCTGAAAAATCATATCTTTTGTATTACCTACTTGTACTTTTTCTCCATTTCTTACCAAAGAATAGTGGATTCCACTCAAGTCAAACTGTTCTTTTGGAAAAAAAGGCCCCATAAAAGCACTTCCATCAAATCCTTTAGATTTTTCCCAAGGATGCCCTTCTGCTTTTAATTTAAGCTGTAAATCTCTCGCACAAAAATCAATTCCCAATCCTATTTCGTCGTAATATTTATGTGCAAATGTTTGACTTATACACTTTCCTACTTTATTAATCTTTACTAAAACTTCTGTTTCGTAATGAATATCATCTGAGAATGCAGGAATGATAAATGGATTTTTTTTAGGAATTACCGCAGAATCTGGCTTTAAAAAAATCAAAGGTTCATCTGGTTTTTCCCATCCTAGATCTTTAATATGTTGTTCGTAATTTAAACCTATACAAATAATTTTCATGTGCTTTTTTATTTACTATTTTCTTTTTTAATATTCTGCAAACTACACTTTTGACTATGTTCTAAAAACTTTGCAAAGTTATTATTGACCAGCCTCTGGAAAAACAATAGCTTTGTTATTGTCTACAATAATTTGATTGTTTAAATGAAACTTTACAGCTCTTGCCAGTACCATCGTTTCTATATCTGATCCTATTGTTTTTAAGGATTTTGGAGTACTTTCATGTGTAACTCGCTCTACATCTTGCTCTATAATTGGTCCTTCGTCTAAATCTTCTGTAGCATAATGCGCGGTAGCTCCAATTAACTTTACGCCTCTATCATAGGCTCTATTGTATGGATTTGCACCTTGAAAGGCAGGTAAAAAAGAGTGGTGTATATTGATAATTTTGTTTGGGTAATGGTTAATAAAATCATTTGATAAAATTTGCATGTAACGAGCCATTACAATTAAATCTATGTCATTTCCATCAAACAAATCTATCAACTGTTTTTCTTGTTCTTTTTTAGTGTCCTTTGTAACTGGTAAATGATAAAATGGAATTCCAAACATGTCTGCTATTGGCTTTAGTTTGGTATGGTTACTTACCACCATTTTAATATCACAATGCAGCTTTTCTTCTTTATTACGCTGTAGCAAATCGTACAAATTATGAGTGGTGTGAGAAACCATAACTGCTAGTTTCTGCTTTTTATCTCCATAATCTACACTCCAAACAATTGTATAAGCATCAGCCAAACGCGCAAAACGTTCTTCTAATTGTTCTTTACTTATCACTACAGACTCGTCTGATTCTATACGCAAACGCATAAAAAACATCCCATCTAAAGAGTTTGCGTATTGTTGGGCACTTATCAAATTAAACCCTTCTTGGAAGAAGAAATGCGTTAATTTAGATACGATGCCTTTTTGATCGGGGCACTTTATTAAAAAAGTTATGATTTGTGGTTTCATTTTGTTTTAATTGATAATTGTTTGGTAATTGATTGTTTGTTGGTTTTTAAATTTACATTAACAACCAACTACAAACGATAGCTATTTATACAATATATTTTTTATCGAAATTAGGTTTACGCTTTTCTAAAAAAGCATTTCTTCCCTCCTTAGCTTCGTCAGTCATATAAGCTAAACGTGTAGCTTCTCCAGCAAAAACTTGCTGCCCCACCATTCCATCGTCTGTTAAATTCATTGCAAACTTTAACATTCTAATAGATAACGGAGATTTGCTTAACACTTCTTGAGCCCACTCATAAGCTGTATCTTCTAACTCAGCATGAGGAACAATTTTGTTTACCATCCCCATTTCAAAGGCTTCTTGAGCAGAATAGTTTCTTCCTAAAAAGAAAATTTCTCTCGCTTTTTTTTGCCCTACCATTTTTGCTAAGTAAGCAGAACCATATCCTCCATCAAAACTAGTTACATCAGCATCTGTTTGTTTAAAAATAGCATGCTCTTTGCTCGCCAAAGTCATATCACATACTACATGTAAACTATGCCCTCCACCTACAGCCCAACCAGGAACCACAGCTATTACCACTTTTGGCATAAAACGAATCAATCGTTGCACTTCCAATATATTCAAACGATGTGCTCCGTCTTCTCCCACATAACCTTGATGTCCTCTCGCTTTTTGATCTCCTCCTGAACAGAACGAATACACTCCGTCTTTGGTAGAAGGCCCTTCTGCCGATAACAAAACAACACCTATAGACTCATCTTCTTGTGCATCGTAAAAAGCATCATACAATTCTGATGTAGTTTTAGGTCTAAACGCATTTCTTACGTTCGGTCTATTAAACGCAATTCTTGCTACTCCATCGCTTTTTTTATAAGTAATGTCTTCGTATTCTTTAGCTGTTTTCCAGTTGATTGTTGACATGCTTGTATTTTCTTTTTTTAATTTTAATAACGGTGGGTAAAGTTATCATTTTAATTTTATTTGAATATGTGTTTACACCATTCTAAACAGGAATTCTTAAAACAACTTAATCCTTTGACTATTAATTAATTTACCAGTAAAAATCAGTAACTTTGAAATCTTTAAATTTTAAAAACAACACACATTCTTGGCTAATTATTTGATAAAAAGGGTTTTATCAAATAATTATATAAAAGAGTTTCTTAGAAGTTTGCATTACTTATGAAAAAAAAGGTTGAAATTTTAGCACCTGCCAAAAACTTATTGCAAGGAATGGCAGCCATTAACTCAGGAGCAGATGCCGTATATATTGGAGCTCCGCAATTTGGAGCACGAACTAACGCGAACAACTCGGTAGAAGATATTGCCGAAATGGTACGTTATGCCCATTTGTTTAAAGCGCAGGTTTTTGTAGTAATCAACACCATTTTATATGATAATGAATTAGCTACTTGCGAAAAACTGATTCACGATTTACACAACATTGGTGTAGATGCTTTGATTGTACAAGACATGGCTATTTTTGAAATGAATTTGCCTCCTATTGTAATTCACGCAAGTACACAAGCCAACAACAGAGAACCTAAACAAGTACAGTTTTTAAAAGAAGCTGGAATGAAACGTGTGGTTTTGGCTAGAGAATTAAATTTAGATCAGATTAAAGATATTAAAGAAAAATGTGATGTAGAACTAGAGTTTTTTGTTTCTGGTGCCTTGTGCGTTTCTTTTAGTGGAAATTGTTATATGAGTGTTGCGGGTGGAGAACGCAGTGCCAACCGTGGCTCTTGTGCACAAAACTGTAGACTTCCCTATCAATTAACAGATGGAAACGGAGATACACTGATTGAAAGTAGCCATTTATTATCTATTAAAGATCTAGATTTAAGCGATCAATTGCCTCAAATGATTGAAGCGGGTGTGATGTCTTTTAAAATAGAAGGTAGGTTAAAAGATGTGGTTTATGTAAAGAACAATGTTTCTTATTTAAGAAAACGATTAGATGCTTATTTAAACGGAGACGGAAAAGAAAACTACACAAAAGCTTCTTCGGGTAGAATATTTTATACGTTTGATGCTGAAATGGGACGTAGTTTTAATCGTGGTTACACAGATTATTTTGTAAACAAACGTTTCAAAAAAATTGGTTCTTGGGAAAGTCCAAAATCCAAAGGGCAAATTATAGGAAAGCTTCTGGAAATTAAAAACGGAAAGTATCTTATTGAAAACGCAGACAAGCTAAACAACGGAGATGGTTTGTATTTTATAAACGATGCTAACGAAGCAGACGGTGTACAAGTTAATACTGTAGACAACGGTTGGATTACGCCTAACAACTTTAAAGATATTGCCCTTGATACGCTAATTTCTAGAAATTCTGATGCAAACTTTAACAAACAAGTTGAAAAAGACAACAGTGCCATTCGTAAAATTGGAGTTGCTTTAAAATTTGAAGAAACCCAATACGGATTCTTACTAACTGCTACTGATGAGGATGGACATGTTAGTTCTGAAGGATTTAAAATAACTAAAGAATTAGCAAATAAAGAAGGATTTTTGAAAGGGAATCTTGAAAAAAACTTAATCAAAACAGGAAATACTCCTTTTATTGTAGATGATGTTTTTATTGAACTTGAGGACAACTGGTTTGTTCCCATTTCTAAAATTAACGAAATTAGAAGAACTGTTTTAGAAAAGTTAATAGACATCAGAATAGAGGAATATGATAAAGACGAACAACCTATCGTTAAGACAGATCATCCTTTCCCTGAAAAAACATTAGACTTTACTTATAACGTTTCTAACAAACTGGCTAGACAATTTTACAAAAGACATGGTGTAGAAGAAATTGAAAAAGCTTTTGAGTTGCAATGGGAACCTGGGAAAGCCAGAGTAATGACTACTAAATATTGTGTAAAATACGAATTAGGTAAATGTGCCAGATACCAACGTGATACCATGGGAGAAAAACTTAAAGAACCTTTAACACTTACACATGGAGAAAATGAATATAAGCTAAAATTTAACTGTAAACCTTGTGAAATGGAAATATGGGAGAAAGATGCAGAATTAGAGTTTGAAGAAGAAAACAATTAATCCTTATGAATACAAACACCACTAGTTATACCGTGGAATACAAAGAGCAATTTTACTTTGCTCTTAAAATTGTTGCGGCAATTATAGGCTATTTTCTTATTTACATTGGTTTTAAAAATCTGTTTTCTAGCGTTCCCTTTATCACTTACGCTCCTATCCTAGTATATATTCCCTTTATTGTGCTTTTTTTATTTTTAAGATTAGGACTGTTGGTTGGGTACTTAAGAGGAAACTCTATTAAAATAAATCAAAATCAATTTCCAGACATTCATAAAATTGTAACAGAACAAAGTAGCAAACTAAACATTAAAAAAACACCTGATGTATATATTTTACAAAGTGGTGGTTTGTTAAATGCCTTTGCTACTAGATTTGTAGGAAACGACTATATTGTTTTGTATTCTGATATTGTAGAAGAAGCGTATAATACAAGCCGTGAAGCACTAGAATTTGTGATTGGTCATGAATTGGGACATATTAAAAGAAAACACATGTTAAAATCTTTTCTTTTATTCCCTTCACTTATCATTCCTTTCTTAAACTCTGCCTATTCTAGAGCTTGTGAATATACTTGCGATAGTATTGGAGCCTCTTTACAGCCTAAAGGAGCTTTACCGGGTATGCTAATTCTTACCACAGGGAAAAGCATCTGGAAAAAAACCAATATTGATGAATTTATCAAACAAGAAAAATCAGAAAGAGGTTTTTGGTCTTGGTTTGCAGAAATAATTTCTACTCACCCAAAAATGACTAAAAGAATAGCAAGATTGCATGAAGCAACTAAACAATTTAGCCCCATACAACCAAAAGTATTTGAAGCCCATACTTTTGAGACTAAATCAGAAATTAAAGAGGACGAAGAAATATCTGACTCCAACTACTCTAAATACATGCCCAAATAAAAAAATCAGCCAATTGGCTGATTTTTTTATTTATATGTTTAAGACGGTAACTCTGTATAATCTACCAATCTAATTCCATTCTCTTCAAGAGATATCACTTTGTTTTTATACAAACCACCTACTGCATTTTTAAATGCTTTTTTACTCATACCCAATTCATATTTTATGGTATCTGGATCTGCTTTATCAGTAATTGGTAAAAAACCGTTGTGTGCTTTTATAGCTGTAAGTATTTGTACCTGAAACTTGGTAATACTATTTCTAAAACCTATGGGTTGTAAAGAGATATCTAATCTTCCATCCTCTCTAACCTTCTTTATATATGCTTTTAAACGCTGTCCTTCTTCTAGTCTTTGATAAACCTCACTACTGTAAAGTATTCCTTCAGAAACCTCATCTACTAAAACGGTAATTCCTAGTTTAGAAAAACTTCCTACAATTACCTCTACCTCTTGTCCTACTTCAAAATCTTCCATAATTTATCTTTTAAACGATTCAAAATATGTTTTCAAAACCTGATCGTTTGTATCACTTGGTGTGAAAACTTCTAATATTTTTGGTTGGTTACTTTCTGTATAGAAATCTTCCAACGCATTTTTTAAACTTTCTTCTGTTTTTGCAAAACGATACTCAAAATTATACATTTTACTCAAATGCTCAGCTGTTAAGCCATGTGGTGTTTCAAAAAAAGATAAAGCCTCTGTTTTTTTAGGTCCTGGCAAAATTTTAAAAATACCTCCGCCGTTGTTGTTAACTATAATAATTCTAAAATTAATAGGTATATAACGATTCCACAAGGCATTACTGTCGTATAAAAAGCTAATATCCCCAGTAATCAATGTAACTCTTTTGGTAGATTTTATAGCAAATCCAACAGCAGTAGATGTGCTTCCATCTATACCACTGGTGCCTCTGTTGCAAAAAACATCCAAAGTATTATTCAAATCAAACAACTGAGCATAACGAACCGTTGCACTGTTACTTAATTGTAATACAGAATTTACAGGAATAGAATTATTTACAATATCAAAAACTTTAAAATCGGAATAGGGAGCTTTACTTACAAACTCTTTGTGTTTTAATTTTTGTTCTTTTTTTAACCTAATTCCTTTAGATTGATAAGTACTCTCTTTGTTTTGGGTCAGCCAAAAAAATTGACTAAAGAACAATTCTGTAGATATTTTAAAATGATGTGTCAAACTAAAAAACGTATCATTACCAACCGTAGGATGCACTGCCCAGTGTTCTTTGGGCTTGTAAAGCCTTAAAAATTGCTTAATTCTTTTAGAAACCACCAATCCACCAATCGTCAACAAAACATCTGGCTTAAAAAATTGTTTATCAGCTTCGCTTAATCCTTCTAAAAACTGATCTATACTATTGATAACACCTCTACTATTGATGTTAGAGGTTGTTTCTGTCAATACCAAAACCGATGTATCTTTTAATAAATAATCTATTTGAGTTTGCAACAACTCACTAGGTTGATGTACCCCTACCAAGACTATTTTTTTATCAGAAGTATTCCATTTTTTGGCAAATACTTCTAGCACATCAACCTCTAAAGGTTTTTCTTCTAATGCTGGTGCTTCTGTATTTTCCACTAATGGATAATTTAACATTTCTTCCGTTAAGTTATACAAAGGCTCGTCAAAAGGAACATTTATGTGCACAGGTCCTTTTTGAGCTTTAGCCATCAGCAAAGCATTGTATATCAATTTTTTATTATAGGTTTTATCTACTTCGTTTTTAATCTCTACTAAATTAGCCTCAAATAAAATATGATTTTTTAAAACCCCTTCTTGCCTGATGGTTTGTCCATCCCCCACATCTATCAACTGCTTAGGTCTATCTGCAGATATGACTACTAAAGGAATATTTGAATAAAAAGCTTCTGAAACAGCAGGATAATAATTTAACAAAGCAGAACCTGATGTACACACCAAAGCTATTGGCTTTTGTAAACTCTGAGCCATTCCCAAAGCTGTAAAACCCGCACAACGCTCGTCAACAACACTATAAGTTGATACAGAAGACAACTGATTGAATCCGATTGTTAAAGGTGCATTACGGGAACCAGGAGAAATTACAATGTTATTTACATGATTGGCCACGCAAGAAGCTATCACAACTTGAGCCAATTCATTTTCGGGATATTTCATTCAGTATTTTATCTCTAATAGTACTGTAAAATTACAAATAAAAAGATAGTATCTTTACCCTATGTTGTTTCTTTTTAGCATGGATGAACGAATAGATATTGTTACTCTTAATGGAGAACCCACTGGTGATTCTTGTATGAAAAGTTTTGCGCATGAACATGGACTACTTCACGCAAGCGTACACATTTGGTTTTACACTAAAAGTGGAGATATTTTAATTCAGAAAAGAAGTAAAAACAAAGATATTTATCCAAATTTATGGGACATTTCTGTAGCGGGCCATATTGCATCTAAAGAAACAGCTATACATAGCGCTGTTAGAGAAATTAAAGAAGAAATAGGACTCTCTATAGCTAAAGAATCACTTAGTTATAAAGGCATATGGACAGAAAAGCACAGTCATGCCAACGGAATGGTAGATCATGAAGTACATCATATTTATATCACGGAGCTATCACTTTCTTTAGAAAGTTTAATCCCTCAGAAAGAGGAAGTCAGTGAATTAAAACTAATCTCTATTCATCAACTAGAAAAAAGCATCAACCAAAAAAAGGAGTTTGTGCCGCACGACCCTAACTACTATATGTATATTATTAATCTATTAAGAGAACAAATTTCTTATGAAAAATAGCATTGCAGAAAGAATTACAGACTTTATAAAGAATTACCCTCCTTTTGATAATTTATCTTACAAGGAAATTTACAAATTGGCTGCAGAAACCAATGTTTTGTATTTAGACAAAGATGAAACGATGTATGGCCAAGGCAAGCCTCATACAGATTTCTTTTACCTTGTAAATCAAGGAGCTATTCGTTTGTATCGTCAGGATGGAGAAAAAACTATTGAGGTAGAAATGTGTGATGAGGGAGATGTTTTTGGATTGAGACCTTTGATTGTAAATGAGAACTATAATTTGAATGCTAAAGCTTACGAAGAATCTATCGTATATGCTATTCCTATTAAAATATTTAACGAGCAAGTTGAAAACAACTCTGAGGTGAGTAAATATTTAATTACCCGTTTTGCTAGTAACTCTACTTCTCGATTTTCGCAAGAAGAAAACGAGCGAATTTTTGCAGATTACAAACGTACTAGACAAACAGATTATTTTAGTTCTAAAATAGAAACTTTAATGACTCCCGCAGTAAGTTGCAATCACAAATACACCATTAGGGAAGCATCACTAGTAATGAGCGAAAACACCGTAAGCTCTATTTTTGTACTAAAAAAAAACAAGCCTGCTGGCGTTGTTACAAATAAAATTTTATTGCATACTGTTGCTAATGGAAAATATTCTATTGATGAAAATATCAAAGAAATTATGGGAAGTCCTGTAGTTACTGCATCTCCATACATATCTATTGCAGATGCTCAAATTATCATGTTAAAAAAGAAGGTAGAAAATATTTGTATTACAGAAGATGGTACAACTAAGAGTATTTTATTGGGTATGGTTACACAACAAGACATTGTAGCCTCTCTTAGTAACAATCCAGCTGTATTAATGAAACAAATTAGCAGAGCTAGAACCATTCCCAAACTTAGAGATTTAAGACAGCAATTAAACGATTTATTAAAACGCTATATAGATCAACATGTTTCTTTTACGCATACATTAACGGTTGTTGCAGAACTTAATGGAGCTATCAACCAAAAAGCAGTAGAAATATCTGTAAAAGAATTAAACGAGACTCCTCCATGCAAATTCACTTTTTTTGCTTTAGGAAGTCAAGCCAGAAAAGAACAATTAATTCCTACAGACCAAGACAATGGAATAATTTTTGAAAATGTAGAGACACATCTTTTAGAAGAAACACGCTCTTTCTTTATGAAATTGGCAGATGTTGTTACTAAAAATCTACACTCCATTGGTTTTGAATATTGCCCAGCAGAAATGATGGCCAGCAACCCCAAATGGTGTTTAAGCAAACAAGAATGGCAAAATCAGTTTAAAGAATGGGTGTTTAACCCTACAGATAAAAACATACTTCTTACTGCTATATTTTTTGATTTTAATTATGTGTATGGAAGTAAAAAATTGGTAAAAGATATGTCTAGTTCGGTATACGAATACACTAAGAACAATCATCGTTTTTTTATGTTTTTGGCCAAAGATGCTTTAAAAAGCCCTAGTCCAATTGGTTTCTTTAGACAGTTTTTAGTAGATCAAGATGGTGCTCACAAAGATCAATTCAACATTAAACAAAGAGCTATTATGCCTTTGATTGATGCTGCTAGAATTTTAACACTGCAGCATAATTTAGAAGGCATTAACAATACCGCAGAAAGATATTACAAACTTCGTGAGTTAGAACCTCAAAACGCAGATGTATACGAGGCTTGTGCGTATGCTTTTAAAGCTTTGTTAAAATTTAAAACCAAAAATGGATTGGCTATTTTAGGTGATGATGATGGAAAATTTATCAAACTAGAGCAATTATCAAAATCTGAAAAAGTAAAGCTTCGACGTTGTTTTAAACCCATCAAAAGTATTCAAGAAATTATTACCGTACGTTTTCAAACAAATATTTAAAACCTACACTATGTTTACAAATCCTCTAAAAAAGATTTTGTTGTTATTTACCCCTAAAAAACGACCCAACTATTGGAAAAAATACACCAACTCTTTAAAAAACATAAAAAACAAGTCTATAGCCCAGTCTAAATTTGTAGTTTTTGATTGTGAAACATCTGGATTGAATCCAAAAACGGATAGAATATTATCTATGGGAGCGGTAATTATCAATCATAAAACCATAGAGGTAAGCAATACTTTTGAAAGGTATTTAGAGCAAGATGTTTTTAAGAGAGAAAGTGTCGCTATTCATGGCTTGTTAAAAAAAGGAAACTACACTAAATGTACTGAACAAGAAGCTGTTATTGAATTTTTAGCATATATAGAAGGAGCCATTTTAATTGGACATCATATTAGTTTTGATGTTAACTGTATCAATTTTGCGTTAAAAAGAATGGGCTTACCTAATCTTAAAAACAAAACACTTGATACTGGAACTTTATTTAAAAAAACCAAACACCAAGTATATTCTGATGTTTATAACAAACATTATAGTTTAGATCAGGTGTGTGATGAATTAAAAGTTAAAAAGAAAGACAGACATACTGCTTATGGTGATGCCTATATTACAGCTTTAGTATTTTTTAAAATACTAGGTAGACTAAATAGAAATAACGATTTACGCTTAAGAGATCTTTTTTATACGCCTAAAATGATTTATTAAGAACAACTTCTTATTTTGTTTATAATTTAGCATCTAAGCAGTTTTTGTTAGATTTTTAATTTATTCACCCTGACATTCATCTTAATTGAGTTATGGGTCTAGATTTATGCTATGAAACCTATATCTTTGCAATCATTAAAAATAAAAGGTTCTAAACAATGTCCCAAAAAACAACTTCTAAAAATAATACCATCAAACATTCTGAATTTGTACTGATTGGTGGAGGAATTATGAGTGCTACATTGGCAATTTTACTTTTTGAAAAATTTCCAGGAAAGAAAATTACTATTATTGAAAAGTTGCCACAAATGGCAGAAGAAAGTTCAGAGGCATGGAACAATGCTGGGACTGGACATGCTGGAAATTGTGAATTAAACTATACTCCTGAAAAAGACGGAAAAATAGATCCAACAAAAGCACTTAAAACCGCTACTCAATTTTACGAAAGTTTGGATTTTTGGAAAGATTGTGCTGAAAAAGGATACATTCAGAATATAGACAAGTGCTTGTCTTCTATTCCGCATATTAGTTTTGTAGAGGGTAAAAAAGATGTCGATTTTTTAGAAAAAAGATGGAACGTTTTAAAAGAAACTGAGTACTTTAAAGGCATGGTCTTTTCTAAAGATACAGAGCAATTAAAAGAATGGATTCCATTAATGATGGAAAATCGTAGTAAAAAATCTGAGGTTGCCGCTACTTTTTTTAAAGAGGGATATGATGTTAATTTTGGAGAAATTGCAGAACAAATATTTTGTTTTTTATCCAAACAACCTCATGTTAATTTAGTAAACCACAGCAATGTTACTGATGTTCAAAAAACAAAAAACAAACGTTGGTTGTTAAGTGTTAAAGAACAAAATACAGGAGAAAATTGGAGAATAGTTGCTAACTATTTATTTATTGGTGCTGGTGGTGGTGCTTTGCCTTTATTAGAAAAATCAGATATTAAAGAAGCTAGAGGATATGGAGGTTTTCCTATTAGCGGGCTTTGGTTACGCTGTACCAATCCTGAAATTATAAAGCAACATGCCGCAAAAGTATACGGAAAAGCAAAAAAGGGGGCTCCTCCTATGTCTGTTCCACACATGGATACACGCATAATTGATGGTAGAAAAGAACTGTTGTTTGGACCTTACGCCGGCTTTACTACTAAATTCTTAAAAAACGGTTCTTTTTTAGATTTACCAAAATCAGTAGAGTTTGACAACATCATGAGTCTATTAGGAGCTGGATATAACAATTTGTCGCTTGTAGGCTACTTAGTAAAACAAGTAAGTTTAAGTTTTAAAGATAGAATGGATATGCTTAGAGAGTTTTATCCTGATGCAAAAGATGAGGATTGGAAAGTAGTTGTAGCTGGTCAGCGTGTTCAAATTATTAAAAAAGACGAAAAAAAAGGAGGTAAACTACAGTTTGGAACAGAAATTATTATATCTAAAGATAAATCTATAGCAGCTCTTTTAGGTGCTTCGCCAGGAGCGTCTACTTCTTATGCTGTTATGAAAAATGTACTAAACAAATGCTTTGATTAAATAAGAATAACACTCGTAAAAGCCAACTTAAGAAAAGTTGGCTTTTTTTTAAGTTTCCTCAAAAAATCTATTATAAGAATACTGCAAACAGCTATTGTCAACGATTTGTTTTATCAAAACAATCATTTACTCCTTGTATAAATAGAGTATGCATATTGCCTACCAAAAATAACGCATTAAAAAAAACCTCGGTACTAGTACCGAGGTTTTTTTTAATGCGTTATTTTATTATACCTCCGCACTACTTCTAGTTATAGATCTATCTATTTTAGCAAACAAACCTTGTAAAACTTTACCTGGTCCAACCTCAACAACCTCTGTAACTCCATCAGCAATCATAGCTTGTGCACATTGTGTCCATTTTACAGCACCTGTTAACTGAGCTATTAAATTTTCTTTAATTTCTTCTGGCAATGTAACTGCCTTAGCTACTACATTTTGGTACACAGGACAAGAGGGCTGGTTAAACTGTGTTGCTTTAATAGCTGCAGCCAATTCTTCTTTAGCAGGTGCCATTAATGGTGAGTGAAATGCTCCTCCAACAGGTAATAATAAAGCTCGGCGTGCTCCTTTCTCTTTTGCCAAATCACAAGCTTTTTCAACTGCTACAAAAGATCCAGAAATTACCAACTGCCCAGGACAGTTATAATTTGCTGCTACAACAATTCCTTCTGTTGTTTCACATATTTCTTCTACAACCGTATCTTCTAACCCTAAAATAGCTGCCATGGTTCCAGATTCTAACTCACACGCTTTTTGCATAGCATCTGCCCTTTTAGCAACTAATTTTAATCCATCTTCAAAAGACAAAGTCCCAATAGCTACCAAAGCAGACAATTCTCCTAAAGAATGTCCAGCCACCATAGCTGGTTTAAAGGCATCTCCTAAAACTTTTGCTAAAATTACAGAGTGTAAAAATATTGCTGGTTGTGTTACGTTGGTTTGCTTTAAATCTTCAGCAGAACCTTCAAACATAACTTTAGTAATATCAAACCCTAAAATATTGTTTGCTTTTACAAATAATTCTTTAGCCAATGGAGAGTTGTCGTACAAATCTTTCCCCATTCCTGTAAACTGAGCTCCTTGTCCAGGAAATACATATGCTTTCATAAAATTAGTTTTCTAAATTTTGTGTCACAAAAATAATAAATAAAATACGAATCAGCTACCTCTACAAGAAACGGATACTATTATGCAATATCATAGATATTTCTACAACTAATACATCAAAATATTCATATTTTTTAACTAACTTCTCTCTATGAAATTAATCTGCCCTAAAATAATAATATGTAGCCTATTGCTATTGTTAAGCTCTTACAGTTTTGCTCAAGATACTATTTGGAATCATTTATTACAAAAAAACGTCAACGCAGAAGGATGGGTTAATTATGATACTTTTAAAAAAGATCAATACTTATTAAATCAATACCTTTCTTACTTAAACAACACAACTCCTAACAAAAAGTGGTCTAACAACAAAGCCAAAGCTTTTTGGGTAAATGCGTACAACGCATATACTATTCAATTAATTTTAAACAACTATCCTTTAAAATCTATTTTAGACATCAAACAAAACGATAAAAATGCTTGGGAAATTCCGCTTGCAAAAGTAGGGAGTAAAACCTATACCTTAAATTTTATAGAACATGAAATTTTAAGAAAAACATTTAACGACCCTCGTATACATGTAGCAATTAACTGTGCCTCTATTTCTTGCCCTGCGTTACCAAACATAGCTTTTTCAGAAAAAAACATAGAGACATTGTTAAATACTGGAATTAAAAAATTTATCAACAACCCTAAACGTAATCTTATCAGCAAAGAAAACATAAAAATTTCTCAAATTTTTAATTGGTTTAAAGATGATTTTATACAATCAGGAGATTTGATTACTTTTATCAATCAGTATAGCGATACAAAAATTTCTAAAGATGCTAACGTAGATTTTAAAACCTATAACTGGAACTTAAACAAGCAATAAAAAACAAACAATGCAAAAAACATATTACGATCCAAAAGACTTAAAAGATTTTGGGAAGATTAGCGAATGGGATCAAGAATTAGGAGATAAGTTTTTTGAATATTATGGGAAAGTTTTTGAAGAAGGAGCTTTAACAGCTCGAGAAAAATCTTTAATAGCCTTGGCTGTTTCTCATACAGTTCAATGTGCTTATTGTATTGATGCATATACTAGTGATGGTTTAAAGCGTGGTTTGGAGCGAGAAGAAATGATGGAAGCCGTACATGTAGCCGCTGCTATAAAATCGGGAGCTACATTAGTTCACGGTGTACAGATGATGAAAAAATACGACAAATTGTCGATGTAAAGATACTACTTAGGAGAAAATACTAAGATTATTGTATCACAAGAACTCTGTACGTTGTACTTACTACTCATTACTACTCAAAAAAATGAAATCACTCGCAAAAAGAAAAGATAGTTTAGCCGATCCTAAAAATCAATTAGCCCTATTTAATAGCGGAATTTTTGCCAATGGAGAGCTACCTACTTTTAAACAAAAGGTTTCTGAAACCAATCAGTTTCCATTAAAACCAACTAAACTAGAAATTTTCCAAGTCAATGTAGGTTACATGTGTAATCAGGTTTGTTCACATTGTCATGTAGATGCAGGTCCCGATCGTAAAGAAATTATGACCACAGAAACCATGCAATTGTGTTTAAACAAATTAAAAGAATCGGGTGCAACAACTTTAGATTTAACGGGTGGTGCCCCAGAAATGAATCCTAACTTTAGATGGTTTGTAGAAGAAGCAAGTAAAATTGGTGTGCAAGATTTTATTGTGCGTTCTAACCTAACCATTCTTAGAGCTAATAAAAAGTATTACGACTTGCCTGAATTTTTTAAAAAACACAATGTACACGTAGTATCGTCTTTACCTTTTTACAAAAGAGGAAAAACAGATAAACAACGTGGCGATGGTGTTTTTGATGCTTCTATAGAAGCTTTAAAAGAATTAAACAAAGTAGGGTATGGTGTTGAAGGTAGTGGTTTAAAATTAGATTTGGTTTTTAATCCTTCTGGAGCTTTTCTACCTGGAAATCAATCCGAATTAGAAAAGGAATTTAAAACCGCTTTACTAGAAGATTTTGGCATTACATTTAACAATTTATTTGCCATTACCAATTTACCTGTTAGTAGATTTTTAGAGTTTTTAGTAGCTAGTGAAAATTACGAAGATTATATGGACGAATTGGTAGATGCTTACAATCCATCTGCCGTAGAAAATGTCATGTGTAAAAACACCATTTCTGTAGATTGGAATGGTTATTTATACGATTGTGATTTCAATCAGCAATTAGACTTAAAGGTCGCAACTACAGGAAAACACTTGTCTGATTTTGATGCTCAGGCTTTACAAAAAAGAAATATTATTGTATCACAACATTGTTACGGATGTACTGCTGGTGAAGGTAGTAGTTGTCAAGGAGTGGTAGCATAGTTAAGCAGTAATAAAAAGAAATAAAAATATGAGTGATCAACTTTTAATTATATTTGTTCGTAAACCCGAACTAGGAAAAGTTAAAACACGTTTGGCAAAAGATACTTCTGATGAAGTTGCTTTGGCTGTATATCAACAATTATTAGTCCATACACACAACATCACTAAAAATTTAGAGGTAGATAAATGGGTATTTTATACTGATGAAATTGAGTTTAATGATATTTGGGACGAAGGCGGTTTTATGAAAATGATTCAATCTGACGGAGACTTAGGTAAAAAAATGCAAGACGCTTTTTTTAAAGGTTTTGGAGCTGGATATTTAGACATTGTAATTATTGGTAGCGATGTTGACACGCTTTCTCAAGAAATTATAGAAGATGCTTTTGAGCAAGTAAAACATCAAACTGTAATAGGTCCATCAGAAGATGGAGGCTATTATTTACTAGGATTGAACGAACCTAGAACCGATGTTTTTACGAATAAAAATTGGAGCACAGATACCGTATTAAGAGATACATTAATAAACTTAACTAACGAAGAAATTGCCTTTTTAGACGAACTAAATGATATTGATTTGTTGGAGGATATTGGACCCAAATCATTTTTAGCGCACCATGTAAAAAATTATAAATAATAATGACGCAAGAACACATACAAGAAAGCTTACAATTTTTACACAAACAAGGTATCAAAACTCCTGAAATTGGTATTGTTTTAGGAACAGGTCTAGGAAAATTAGTTGATGAAATAGACATACAACGTGTTATTAAATATACGGACATTCCTCATTTTGTAGATGCAACTTTAGAATCTCATGCCGGAAAATTAATTTTTGGAACCTTTGCAAACAAACCTGTTGTGGTAATGAACGGTCGTTTTCATTTGTACGAAGGCTATAATTTTAACGAAATCACCTACGGAGTTCGTGTTATGGAGGCTTTGGGTATTCAGCAATTGTTAATTTCTAACGCTGCAGGTGCCATCAACCTTAATTTTAACAAAGGAGAATTAATGCTGATAGAAGATCATATCAACCTACAAGGAGGATCTCCCCTAGCCTTTAAAAATGCGAAAGAATTCGGGAATATTTTTGTGGATATGTCTACTCCCTATCATAAAGATTTAAACGATCAGTTACAAACTATAGCTAAAGAAAACAATATTAAGCTGAATAAAGGTGTATATGCAGCTGTTGTTGGACCGCAGTTAGAAACTAAAGCTGAATATAAATATTTAAAAATTATTGGGACTGATGCTGTTGGAATGAGCACTGTTCCTGAGGTTATTGTAGCCAACCAATTAAAGTTACCTTGCATTGCCATATCTGTTTTAACGGATGAATGCGACCCAAATAATTTAAAACCTATTAACATTCCTGAGATTTTTGAAATGGCAGCCAAAGCGGAACCTCAACTAATCACACTGTACAAGGAATTGATTAAAACTTTATAAAATATGAGTTATTTAGAAACAACCAAAGACGTATATAAAGAGGCCGCTTTAATGCCTGATATTGGTTTGTGTTGTACCACCAATCCTATTTGGGAATTACCTGGTTTAACCATTCCTAAAATTATGCAAGAAATGAACTACGGATGTGGTTCTACCGTACATGCTAGAGACTTAACCAACAATCCTAAAATGCTGTATGTAGGTGTAGGTGGCGGAATGGAATTGTTACAATTTGCTTATTTTAATAGAAATAAAGGGGGCGTTATTGGTTTAGATGTAGTTGACGAAATGCTAGAAGCATCTGCAAAAAACTTTATTGAAGCAGAAGAAAAAAACGACTGGTTTAAAAAAGAATTTGTGGATTTACGCAAAGGAGATGCTATGGCTTTGCCTGTAGAAGATAATTCTATTGATGTGGCTGCTCAAAACTGTTTGTTCAATATTTTTAAGTCTGACGATTTAAAGAAAGCTATTGCCGAAATGTATCGTGTATTAAAACCTCACGGAAAGTTGGTAATGAGCGATCCTACCTGTGAGCAGGAAATGAACGATACTTTGCGTAATGATGAACGTTTGCGTGCTTTGTGTTTAAGCGGAAGTTTATCTATTGCAGACTATGTAAAAGCTTTAACCGATGCTGGTTTTGGAACCATTGAAATTAGAGCCAGAAAGCCTTACCGTATTTTAGATCCTAAAAATTACCCTACTGAGGAATTAATTTACATAGAATCTATAGAGGTTGCCGCTATTAAAGATCCAATGCCAGAAGATGGTCCTTGTATTTTTACAGGTAAAGCAGCTATTTATTATGGCGATAGAGACTATTTTGACGATGGAAAAGGACACACCTTATTAAAAAATCAACCTTTAGCTATTTGCGATAAAACGGCACAAGCTTTAAAAGATTTAGGAAGAGATGATATTTTCTTTTCAGAATCTACCTACCACTATGATGGCGGTGGATGTTGTTAATATTTAGATTTTATTGATAAAACAAAAAGCTATCTAGAAAGACAGCTTTTTGTTTTAAATTATTGAACAAACCCTATACATTGATTTTTTTTTGATTTTGCAACATAAATTTCAGAATCTTTGTTTTTCAATCGTTCTAAAATAAACTTTTTAGCCTGTTCTAAATCTGATTATTTGCGATAAAAAACTCGATAAGCATCAAATAAATCAACAACAAAATCAATATCTTTTTCTACTGCTTTTCTACACTTCGTCACAACTAAGCAATTCTTTCTATTTTGGCACCCACAGCTTGTAATCTTTCTACAATATTTTGATATCCTCTATCAATTTGTTCTACATTGTGAATGGTACTTGTACCTTTTGCAGATAACGCAGCAATTAATAAAGAAATCCCTGCTCTAATATCTGGAGACGTCATAGTTGTTGCTTTTAGGTTGTATTCATGATTCATTCCTACTACAGTAGCTCTGTGTGGATCACACAAAATTACTTTTGCTCCCATGTCTATTAACTTATCTACAAAAAACAATCTACTTTCAAACATTTTTTGATGTACCAAAACAGTTCCTTGCGCTTGTGTTGCTACAACTAAAACAATACTCAATAAATCAGGAGTAAAACCTGGCCATGGAGCATCAGAAACGGTTAACATAGAACCATCAATATAATTTTCTATCTCGTAAGAATCTTGCTGAGGAATATAAATATCATCTCCTCTTTTCTCTAATTTGATTCCTAATTTTCTAAATACACGTGGTATTTGTCCTAAGTTTTCCCAAGACACATTTTTGATGGTTAATTCTGATTTGGTCATGGCAGCCATTCCAATCCAAGAACCAATCTCAATCATATCAGGTAAAATTCGGTGATTTGTTCCACCTAAATTTTCAACTCCTTTTATGGTTAATAAATTAGAACCTACACCTGTTATTTTTGCGCCCATTCTATTCAACATATTACACAGCTGTTGCAAATATGGCTCACAAGCTGCATTGTAAATAGTGGTAGTTCCCTTTGCCAATACAGCGGCCATTACAATGTTTGCCGTTCCGGTTACTGAGGCTTCATCTAACAACATATCTACTCCCTGTAAACAGTCTGCTTCTACTCCGTAAAAATGTTCTTCTTTATTATACCTAAACTCCGCTCCAAGATTTACAAACCCCTCAAAATGCGTATCTAATCTTCTTCTTCCTATTTTATCTCCTCCTGGCTTAGGGATGTATCCTTTTCCAAAACGAGCTAACATAGGTCCTACCAACATAATAGAACCACGTAATTTTTTACCATCTTTTTTAAAAGCAGCAGATTTTAAGTACTCTACATCAATCTCATCCGCTTGAAAACTGTACGTATGCGCATCTAGTTTATTTACTTTTACTCCTAAATTGCCTAAAATAACAATTAGCATATTTACATCAATAATATTAGGGATGTTTTCTATCGTCACTTTTTTTGGAGTTAGTAAAACAGCACACAATATTTGTAATACTTCATTTTTTGCTCCTTGTGGAGTTATTTCACCTTTTAATTGATGTCCTCCTTCTACTTTAAATGTTGCCATGTAGTAAAACTATTTACGATGTTTGTTGTTGTTACTGTACTTTCTTGCGTTTGTATTGCGATTGGTATTTGTTTTTTGTTGGCTATTATTCATTCTTCCAGAATTACTTTTTCGCAACAAAGTCCCACTTTGAGCCAATTCAATATCCGCTTTTCTTAAATCAATTTCTCCTTTAGACAAATCATTTAAATGCTTAAAAATTACAAAATCTTCTACCGTGTCCTTATTCCAATTTAAGTAACACTTTTTCATATGGTTTGCAATATTTAGCACCAAAGCTTCTCGCAACTCTCCTTGATCCCAGCTCAATGCAACGTCAATCATAGTTTGTATGTTGTTCCCGTAAAATTTATATTTACTTGCAGATTTTGGATAGTTTAACTTTTCGGGTTTGGCATTTACTTCTTCTTTCGTTATTTTGTCATAAGGGGAATCTACTTTTAGTTGAAACTCAGACATGATAAACAACTGATCCCATAACTTATGCTTAAAGTCTGGAACATCTCTTAAATGAGGCTGTAAATTACCCATGACATTTATAATAGCGTGTGCCATTTTCTTTCTTTCATCGTCGTCTTCTAGCGCAATACAGTGATTTACTAATTTCTGTACATGTCTTCCGTATTCTGGAATAATCAAAGTGCTTCTTTCAGAATTGTATTCTAAATCAAAACCCATATTTTATTTTAAGTATTATTTGTTGCTTTGTAGATACGTTTAGACAAACGTATTGCATCAACTATTGTTTTTACAATAAACAATTATTTATTGTAAAAGGAAAATATATTTACCTTTTGTTTTTACTGTTTTTTTTAAGAATCATTCTTTGTTGCTAATTTTATAAAAACACATCCAAACCCTATTCTAAAATATTTAGTTTGGCAAATTGCAATAAAATTTTTTTCGTTCCTACTCCCTCAAACTTTACCTCTGCTTTTACATTTACCCCTGTTCCCTCTACATTTAAAACTTGTCCTTTTCCAAATTTGGCATGGCTTACTTTGTTTCCTATACTCAATTTTTGAGTTTCTTTTTTAGCTCCTAATTGTTCTGCTAACTTGGGGGTGACTCTTTTTAAATTCTGAGGTTGCTTAAAAGGTGTTTTTTTTTCTGTTGGTTTTTCTTGATTACGAATAGATCTAGATACTGGCTTACGGAAACGAATTTTATCTCTAGGAATATCATCCTCAAACAGATCACCATCTACAAACCGATTGGCTACCACTTTATTTCTTTGTGGTGCTAAATGTTCTATATATTGTGTTTCTATTTCCTCTAAAAACCTACTAGGTTCACAATCTATCAATTTCCCCCAGCGATAACGAGTATGTGCAAAACTTAAGTAACATTGCTTTTCGGCACGAGTTAAGGCTACATAAAACAAACGTCTTTCTTCTTCTAGTTCGCTGCGAGTATTGATACTCATGGCAGAGGGAAATAAAGTTTCCTCCATTCCAGGAATATATACGTATGGATATTCCAAACCTTTAGACAGGTGAATGGTCATTAAAGAAACTTGAGGTTCATCATCTTCTTTAGAATCTTGAGTAGTGGCCAATGCAACGTCTTCTAGAAAAGAAGTCAAACTATCGTCTAAATTTTGTTCTTTTCGTTCCTCTATAAAATCCTTTATTCCGTTTAACAATTCCTGAACATTTTCTACTTTACTTACTGCTTCTGGAGTTCCATCAACCTGTAAGTCTTTTATCAAACCTATTCTTTTTACCACCTCATCTGCTACTTCAAACGCATTGTTTGTCTGTGCAGATATTTGTAAACTTTCTATTAGTGTTGCAAAATTATTCAGTTTGTTTTTTGTTCCTGCTTGTATTTTAATATCTGTGTTATCTAAATCTTGAATAATTCCAAAAATAGACTTTCCGTAATGATTGGCTGCAACAGACAACTTATCCATACTTGTACTACCAATTCCTCTTGCTGGATAATTGATAATCCTTTTTAAAGCTTCTTCGTCGTTTGGATTAATTAAGACTCGCAAATAAGCTAATAAATCTTTTATTTCTTTACGTTGATAAAAAGATAATCCTCCAAATATTTTGTATTTAATTCCTTTTTTGCGTAGGGCATCTTCCATAGCACGAGATTGTGCATTCGTTCTGTATAAAATCGCAAAATTGTCATAGGTCATTTGCTGGTTCATAGCATTTTCAAAAATAGAATTTGCCACCCAACGTCCCTCCTCTCCATCAGACAAGGTTCTCATTATTTTTATTTTCCCGCCCGCTTCGTTTGCCGTAAAAATGGTTTTATCTAAGCGTGTTTTGTTTTTCTCTATCAAACTATTTGCAGCCTCTACAATATTACTGGTAGATCTATAGTTTTGCTCTAGTTTAAAGGTTTTAACATCAGGATAATCTTTCTGAAAATTTAATATATTGTTAATGTTTGCTCCACGGAATGCGTAAATAGATTGAGAATCATCTCCTACCACACAAATATTTTGAAAACGATCTGCCAAAGCACGTACAATTAAATATTGTGAATGGTTGGTATCTTGATACTCATCTACCATTACATATCGAAATCTATCTTGATATTTTGACAATACTTCTGGAAAACGCACTAATAACTCATTGGTACGTAACAACAAATCATCAAAATCCATGGCTCCAGCCTTAAAACATCTATCTACAAACTCTTTATAAATAACTCCCATTTGAGGTCGCATCGCAAGGGTATCTGCCTCAATCAACTCTGGATTGTTTCTATAAGCCTTAACGGTGATTAAATTATTTTTAAACTGAGAAATTCTGCCTAATAAGGCTTTGGACTTGTACTGTTCTTTGTTCAAACCCATTTCTTTGATAATAGAATTCATCAAACGTAGAGAGTCCTGCATGTCATAAATTGTAAAACTAGACGGATAACCTAATTTATCCGCTTCAGAACGTAAAATTCTAGCAAAAACAGAGTGAAAAGTTCCCATCCACAAATTTTTTGCTTCGCTTTTTCCTACCACAGCTCCAATACGCTCTTTCATTTCTCGAGCCGCTTTGTTAGTAAACGTTAACGATAATATCTGAAAAGAGTCTACTCCATTTTTTAACAAATGGGCAATTCTGTAGGTTAACACTCTTGTTTTTCCAGATCCTGCACCTGCAATAATAATCATGGGTCCTTCCATCTGCTCAACAGCTGCGCGTTGAGGAGGGTTTAATCCGTCTAAATAATCTGACACTTGGGTTTCTTTTTTAAGTGGGTTAAAATTAAGAAAAACTATTTAGGTAGCCTGCTCTTTAAATTGGTAACTTAAATACTGTTTTTTATTCTTTATAATATTCAGCCCAATTTATTTCACTTTTGTTTTTATGATTATGGATTTGTAGACCACAAAGCTGCGCTTTTTAACATGGCTCTTCTAGGCAATTGTAATCCTGCTACAATTAGCTCTGCAAAATCTTGTGGTTGTAATACGCTATCTGTATTTCCGTCTGTAATTCCTAATTCTAAAGACATGTCAGAAGCTATTGTACTAGGCGTTAAAGTACACACACGAATGTTGTTTTTACGTACTTCTTTCATTAATGATTCTGACATTCCAATAACTGCAAATTTAGAAGCTGAATAGGCTGATGTGGTTGCATTTCCGCTCAATCCTGCAGTAGATGACACATTGATAATATCTCCTTTATTTTGCGCTATTAAATGAGGTAGAACTTGTTTAGTTACATAATACATTCCCATTACATTGGTTTGAATAATACTAGACCACTGCGCTACTTCCATATCATTTAAGGTTCCAAATGCAGCAATACCTGCATTATTAACCAAAATATCTACACCTCCTAAATCTGTCAATAGTTTTTGAATTCCTATTTTTACTTCCTCGTAATTACCCACATCAAAAACAGCATACGTTGCTTTAACATTTAACGCTTTTAATTCTGCTACCGTTTCTTCTAACTTTTCTTTGTTTCTACCTGTAATAGCAACCTCTATTCCTTGTTTTGCAAATGCAATTGCTGTTGCTTTTCCAAGTCCTCTGCTACCTCCTGTAATAATGGCTTTTTGCCCTGTTAAGTTTTCCATCTTTTTTATTTTTGACTTAAATTAAATATTTTAATAGCTTCTACAGCTTCTTTTACATCGTGAACTCTTAGTATTTGTGTACCTTTTTGCAAAGCAATTGTGTTGGCAACCGTTGTTGCATTTAAAGCTTTGTTAGGCGCTACCCCTAATGGTTTGTATAACATAGATTTTCTTGACACACCTGTTAACACTGGCAAATTCATTTCTTGAAAATAGTCTAAGTTTTTTAACAATTCAAAATTATGAGCCACCGTTTTACCAAATCCAAAACCAACATCAATAATTACATCATGTACATGCAAATTATTTAATTTTTGGACTTTTTTGGATAACTCATAAAAAACCTCTGTTACTATATTTTTATACGTTGGAGCCTGTTGCATCGTTTGCGGATTTCCTTGCATATGCATAACAATGTACGGAACTTTTAATTTTGCTATAGTCTCAAACATTTTCTCATCCAAATCTCCTCCAGAAATATCGTTCACTATACAAGCACCCGCTCTTACACAAGCCTCCACAACTTTACTTCTAAAAGTATCTACTGATATTAAAATAGATGGAAAATGACCAATAAGTAATTTTACAACGGTTACAATTCTACACAACTCTTCTTCTTGTGTAATGTGTTTTGCTCCAGGCCTTGAAGAGTAGGCTCCTACATCTATAAATGTAGCCCCATCAGCCAACATTTTAGTTACCTGATTTAAAATTTCTTTTTCATTTTTATACTTTCCTCCATCAAAAAAAGAGTCTGGAGTAATATTTAAAATCCCCATCACTTTAGGAGTTTCAAAATCGATAAGCGTTCCTTTACAATTAATAGTGTTTTGCATTGGTATACTTTTGGTTTATTGATAGACGGAAACTCGTAATAGTTTCTTAAATTTGTTTTTTGTATCTAAAATACAGAAAAATACGCATTATGTCTCATACATTGGAACAATACGATAAAATAATTAACGATTGTCAGAATTTATTTTCTAAAAAAATGAGCGATTACGGTAGTGCTTGGCGTATTTTACGATTGCCTAGCTTGACAGATCAAATTTTTATAAAAGCGCAGCGCATAAGACAATTGCAAGAAAATGAGGTAAGAAAAGTAGATGAAGGAGAGGTTTCTGAATTTATAGGAATTATTAATTACTGCATTATGGCTTTAATTCAATTAGAAAAAGGAGTTGCTAGCCAACCTGACTTGGATACTGAAGCGGCTGTAAAATTATACAAAAAACACAGTACGATTACTAAGGAATTGATGTTGAATAAAAATCATGATTACGGAGAAGCTTGGAGAGAAATGAGAGTAAGCTCTTTAACTGATTTGATTTTACAAAAACTGTTGCGTGTAAAACAAATAGAAGATAACAAAGGTAAAACATTGGTGTCTGAAGGTATAGATGCAAATTATCAAGACATGATTAACTACGCTGTTTTTGCTATGATTCATTTAACTCTATAATAAGCCATGACTTTCCCTAATTTTATTACACAACTATTTAGAGTATTTACTGGAGTTTTGTTTATTTTTTCTGGATTTGTAAAATTGGTAGACCCTTTGGGGTCTGCTTATAAATTTGAAGAATATTTTGGTGCAGATGTTTTAAATCTAGAATTTTTAATTCCCTACGCACTGCCCTTTGCTATAATACTCATATTTACAGAACTACTTTTAGGAATTGCTATTTTAATAGGTTACAAAACTAAACTTACCCTTTGGAGCTTATTCTCTATAACCGCCTTGTTTCTATTTTTAACTTGGTATTCTGCTTTTTACGACAAAGTTACTGATTGTGGCTGCTTTGGTGATGCTATTACACTAAGTCCGTGGGCTACGTTTTATAAAAATATTCTTTTTATTTTTCTTATTATTTGGATGCTGAAATACCAACGATTTATTCAGCCAATTCTTAACAAAATAGGTTCTCAGTGGATCTTATTTAGTACTATTACCGCTTCTCTATACGTAGTTTATTACGCTTTAACTTATCTTCCTATTATCGATTTTAGAGCTTATGCAGTGGGTAAAAATATTAGACAAGGAATGGAATACAAAGATGATGGAGAAATTCCACCTGTACACGACTTTTACTTAGAGTCTGATTCTGATGATTTAACAGAAGCTATTTTAGATGCTCCAAAAGCTATTTTAATTGTGGCAAACAAACTAGAAAATTCTCCTAAAGAATCGTGGGCAACTATAATAGACCTTTACAACAAAGCTAAAAAAAACGGATATATAGTGTACGCAGTTTCTAGCAGTGGTTCTAAGCTGGTAAAAGAAACCATTACACAAAATAGTTTACCTTTTAAAATTCTTTTTTGCGATGGCACTACACTTAAAACCATAAGTAGAGCCAACCCAGCAATTGTAGTTTTAGAAACAGCAACAGTGGTACAAAAATTTAGTTGGAAAAAAATTGAGATGAATCCATTGAAGTAATTTTTTAGCATTTAAAAACTCTATTTTTTTCTAAAATTCCATAAATTAGACACTAACAAAATAAAGACAAAGTAAGTTTTACTAGATAGTTGCTCTTTATTTTCTTTATAATTTTAGACAACAAATTTAAACAGCTTTTAACGATGGAAAATAAGATACTTACTTGGAAAGATGTGATAAGTTACGCTGTAAACGGATCTCCAAAACCCAATACACGAGTTGAAAAACAAGAAGAAGACTGGGTAAAGCTATTAACTCCAGAACAATTTAGAATTACACGTAAAAAAGGTACAGAACGCCCACACTCTGGAGCTCTGTGTGGTATTTATAATGCTGGAATTTACAATTGCATTTGCTGTAATACCCCTTTATTTAATTCTGATATAAAATTTAATTCTGGTACAGGATGGCCTAGTTTTACTCAACCTATAGAGAACAACGCCATTGCCTATTTAAAAGATACGTCTTTTGGAACTACCAGAGTAGAGGTGTTGTGCAATACTTGCGATGCACATTTAGGTCATGTATTTCCAGATGGTCCTGAACCAAGCGGATTGCGTTATTGCATTAATTCAGAGTCTATGCTATTACAAACAAAATAAAACTCTTCTAAAAAAGAGTACTAAATCAATACATCTATGGAAAATTACAAAAAAGCATACATAGCAGGAGGATGTTTTTGGGGTATGGAAGAGTTATTTAGAGTTCGTCCAGGAATTATAGA
>Ga0115030_1000072_pt1 | contig 36210 bp, 36 predicted proteins | sample SidtaG_4_FD_87174 | JGI IMG/M metagenome (GOLD analysis project Ga0115030, IMG submission 87174) | Marine algal microbial communities from Sidmouth, United Kingdom - Sidmouth_Male1 metaG | ecosystem: Host-associated > Algae > Red algae > Unclassified | place: Sidmouth, United Kingdom | collected... | reverse complement strand
TGTAGACGACAAGATTCTTCACTATCAAAATGGGCTGTAAAACTAAAGATATTCATGGCTAATTTTTACTCTAAAATAAGGCTTTTTATTTAAATATTAGTGATTACGGATATTCAATTAATTATAAATTGCTTTGTTTTTTATATCCAAATAGCCCTTTAAATTTAATAGTTTCTGCAATTCCTTCGGGCAACATATCTTCCCAGCCTTTTTCTCCTGCTCCAATTTTTTTAAATACTTCTGGGGCCTGAATTTTCATGTGTTCAATATCATAGTGTGTAATATCAGTAATTCTATTGGTGTGTTTAAAGAACAAATAGAGCTCTTTAATTTTATGATTTAAACGCAGTGTATTGCTATCAATAATATCTTTATTGTTTTTGCCAATTATTGGGTATAGATAAATGTTGATATTGTTAGTAAATAACTTACCAACTCCTTCTAAAATTCCTCCTTTTAAGTGACTGTAGTATTTTATATTGAAAATATTCATAATACTATCTGCTCCCATTGCAAAACCAATTTGTTTGTTGGTAAATTCAGAAAAATACTCTACCAATGTATAGTATTCCTGAAAGTTAGTAATCATTACAATTTGTCCTAAAGAACACAATAAATCTGCTCTATCTAAAAAGTCTCTTTCATTAATTTCACCTTCATTTTTTAAATTAGATAAAGTAATTTCAAAAATAATTTTAGTGTTATCAACATCTACTTTTTTATCAGCACAAAATAGTTTTTTGGATTCTTCGTATACATCCATATTTACCTTTGTAACAGGTCTAAATCTACCACGTAGTGCTAGTATATTTTTTTTGTACAATTCTTGGGCTGGCAATAAATTTTTTCCACTATCGTTAAACATTACAGCATTGGTCATGCCATATTTTACCAATTGTAAACTCATCAATCTATTATCAACATAAGTAAAACGAGGTCCAGAAAAATTAATCATATCAATTTCTAGTTCATCAATTTCAATATTATCATACAAAGATTGAATTAATTCTTTAGGGTTGTCGTTATAGTAAAACGCTGCATAAACTAAATTTACCCCCAATCTACCTAAAGTTTCTTGTTGTAAAGTAGCATCATTTTGTTTAAACCTAAGATGCAAAATAATTTCGTTGTAAGGTTCGTTAGGTGCTAATTGAAAATTGATACCTACCCAACCGTGTCCTTTAAATTTTTTAGCAAAATCTATAGTAGCAACAGTGTTTGCATAGCTAAAAAACATAGTGTCAGGATATTTTTGTCTATCCAAACGGTCTTCAATTAACTGAATTTCGTGATGTAACATTTTTTTTAAACGACTTTCTGTTACATATCTTTTGTCATTTTCAATACCATATATGGCGTCAGAAAAATCCTTATCATAAGCACTCATTGCTTTTGCAATAGTTCCAGAAGATCCCCCTGCTCTAAAAAAATGTCTAACTGTTTCTTGTCCAGCTCCAATTTCTGAAAATGTTCCGTATATATTTTTATTTAGGTTTATTTTTAGAGCTTTTGTTTTACTTGTTAGAATATTTTCTATTTGAATGTCTCCTTTGTGTGATACAGCCATAGTAATTTAATATGTTTCTTTCAAATATACCAAATTTTGAGTCTTTAGTAACGTTGTTTTCGTATTTTTGAGATAAGATTCTAAATCATGAAAATAACTTTTTTAGGTACGGGTACTTCTCAGGGTGTTCCTATGCTGTTGTCTGATGATCCTGTGAATTTTTCTGACAATTTAAAAGATAAAAGAATGCGTTCTTCAATTGTTATTGAGTGGAACGACTTTTCTTGTTTGATTGATTGTGGTGCAGATTTTAGAACACAAATTTTAGCTAACAATATAAAAAATATTGATGCTATACTTTTTACTCATGAGCATTCCGATCATATAGCAGGGTTAGATGATATTAGACCTTTTTGTTACAAGAAAGGAGCAATGCCCATATATGCTATGGAAAGAGTTTTAAATAGCTTATCTGCTAGGTATGCTTATATTTTTGAACAAGAAAATAGATATCCTGGTGCTGCTTCTGTTTTGCCCGTCAAGGTTTATAGTACCCCTTTTAAACTTGGAGCTAAAAAGATAATTCCTATTGATGTACTGCATGGAGATTTGCCTATTTTGGGGTATAGAGTTTCTAACCTTGCTTATTTAACAGATGTAAAATATTTAGAGGAGTCTGAACTCAAAAAATTACAAAACTTAGAAGTATTGGTTATCAATGCATTGAGAATAGAAACACATCCTACACATTTAAATTTAGAAGAAGCCTTAGAAATTGTAAAAAAATTACAGCCTAAAAAAGCTTATTTCACACACATTAGCCATCGATTGGGTTTTCATGAACAGGTAAGTAAATTTTTACCAGAAAATGTATATTTAGCTTATGATGGTTTGGTGGTTACTTTATAGAATTTTATAAGTAAGTCTTTAAATTAAAGTTAGATAAGACAATGCATACTTAACTATATAAAAGTGCTTTTTAGCTCCTTTGGCGGTTTCTTTAAAAGTAAAAGCAAAAAAGAGCTTATTACAAACATTGTTTTTTTACAAACGCTTATTAATCCAGTTCTTAAAATCATAAAAGTTAGTTGGATGCACTCCATGACCTACAGGATATTCTTGGTAAGAATTGTTAATTTTTAAAACATCTAATAATTCTGGAGCTTTTCTAGCCCATTGCACAGGAATTACCTGATCTACATTTCCGTGTGATATAAAATACTCACTCTTGTTATTTTTGGGTTCGTTTACCAAAAAATCAACATTAAAATAACCACTTAAGGCTATAATATAGTTTATTTTGTTAGGAAATGTAAAAGAGTACGCGTAACTTAAGATAGCTCCTTGGCTAAATCCGGTCATAAATATTTTAGTAGTATCTATATTGTACTTCTCAATAATTTCATCTATAAAAACATTTAGTTTCTGAACAGATTCTTTTCCTTCTACAGGGTCAGAAAATTTATTTTCATCTGCATCAAATGTAATATTGTACCAAGCGTAGCCTCCAAATGGCAACGCGGTAGGAGCTTGTACACTTACTACTAAGGCTTTTAGAGGTAATTCGGTAGCAAAAGAAAACAGATCGTCCATATTACTTCCGTAACCGTGAATTAATAAAATTAAAGGTGTTTTTTCTGATGTAGCTAAAGGTTCTCTAACAACATATTCTAAAGATAAATCATTCATTATGCTAAGGTTAAAATGCTATTGTTATAAGATCCGTATACTTTTCCATGTGTTGTTTTGCCTAAATAGGCACTGTTTTTAGAAGTAGATAGAATCTTGTTTTCTGTAAATATACTTTCTCCCTTAGTGGTAAATAAGCTTAGGTTTGCTTTTTCTCCAGTTTTAATAGAAGAACTTTCTAAACCAAAAACAGCCAAAGGAGCAGTAGTTATTTTTTCAATCAAAGTTGCCAAACCTAATTCTTTTTGCAAGCTTACAAACAAACTTTCTAAACCAATACTACCGTCAAGAGCATTGCTAAATTCCAGTTTTTTATTTTCAATATCAATAGGGTCGTGGTCTGAGGTAATAAAATCAATAGTTCCATCTTTCAATCCCTCCATCAAAGCATCAATATCTTTTTGAGTTCTTAGGGGTGGAGTAATTTTATAATTGGCATCAAACGCCTTTAGTTCATCATCCGTTAAGGTTAAATGATCTGCGCTTACGCTACAACTTACCTGTAATCCTTTACTTTTAGCATTTTTTATAATTGCAACAGACTTTTGTGTACTAATGGTTGGAATATGTAGTTTACCTCCAGTATATTCTAATAAAAATAAATCTCTATTAACTTGCAGTTCTTCTGCCAAAGCAGGAATTCCTTTTAAACCTAAGCGAGTACTGTTAATTTCTTCATTTACAATTCCTTCTCCAGAAATATTGCTATTGTTTGGATAACTCATTACCAAACCATTAAAACTTTGCGTGTATTGCAATGCTATTTTTAAAAGGTTACCATTTTGAGTTCCCTTTTTGTAATCGTTAAAAGCAATAGCTCCCGCTTGCTGCATGTCGTACAACTCGGCAATGTCTTTTCCGTGGCTATGTTTGGTTAAACTCCCTATTGGGTAAATGGTTACACCTGTTCCTAAAGATTTTGTTTTTAAGTAGTTTACCATAGATTTAGAATCTGTAAAAGGATTGCAATTAGAGTTTAGTCCTATTTGCGTAAATCCACTTTTAGCAGCTACTGCAATTCCGTTGTCAATGGTTTCTCTATCCTCGTAACCAGGCTCTCCAAAACTAACACTAGCATCAAACCAACCTTTAGAAATAGTTAAATTTTCTAATTTAATTTCCTCTGTATTAGGCGGGCATAAAATGTTTGTTTCAATTTTAGAAATAACTCCTTGTTCAATTAAAAGATCCTTTGTTTGTTTATGATGTTCGCTTGTAGGGTCAAAAATAGTAGCCGATTTTAATAGAATATTCATGCTATAAAAAGATTCAGTGTATTTAAAAATAGAGATTGATGTTTCCTAATTTTAGGAGAATAAACAAAGTTACTCTGTAGCGTTAAAGTTGGTAGCGCGTATAAAAAGGTTGCGTTCTTTGTCATTGTGTAAAGATTACTCAAAGATAGACAAAGTAAATTAACTGCAATAATTTTCCAGAATTCCTTTTGCGTATTTACTTGCTATTTTTTTTGTAAATGCAGGAAAATCAACAGGAGCACTATCATTTGCCTTGTCAGAAATAATTCTGATAATTTGAAAGGGTATTTTGTATTCGTCGCATACTTGTGCCACTGCGGCTCCTTCCATTTCTACACATTGTAAATTGGGAATATTCTTTTTAATTTTCTGAAAACTTTGATCTGTACTAATAAATTCATCACCACTAGCAATAATTCCTTTTGTAATTTTAGGTGCAGTAATTTTAAAGGTAATTGCTTCTTTTTTTTGAATAAATGTAAAATAATTTTGTTGAAAATAGTTTACAGAATCAAACAGTTTGGTGTTTAATATTGTTTTAAAATAAGTTTTTCCCAACAAAGGAATTTCTAATGTTGGAAATAGAGGAGAAGCATCCATATCGTGCTGTACCAAAGAGGTTCCGTATACAATATCTCCAATATTTAAATTAGGGTTGATGGCTCCTGCCACTCCTGTAAAAATAATTTCAGTAGGCTGAAATGTGCTTATTAATTGCGTAGTGGTTAAGGCGGCAGCTACTTTTCCCCATTTAGAAAAAACAATAACAACTTGCTTTTGCTTGAGTGTACCTGTGTAATATTCACGATTCCCCAAAATAAAAGTTTCTTTGTCTTTTAAAACTAATAAAAGTTCTGCCAATTCATCGTGCATAGCACTAATAATTCCAATCATTTTTAACAATTTACAATTTGTCCATCTCTCATTACCAATTTTCTGTCAGCCATGTTGGCTAATTTTTCGTTGTGGGTAACAATTACAAAAGTTTGGTTAAATTTATCTCTTAGTTCAAAAAATAAATCGTGCAAATTATTTGCACTTTCGGTGTCTAAATTTCCGCTAGGTTCATCAGCAAATACAATTGCAGGATTGTTAATTAAGGCTCTTGCTACCGCAACTCTTTGTTGTTCTCCACCAGAAAGCTGGTTGGGCTTGTTTTCGGCTTTGTTTTTAATTCCTAAAAAATCTAACAATTCTAAAGCCTTATTTTCAGTTTCTTTATTTTTTTTGTTTCCAATATAGGCAGGAATACATACATTTTCTAAAGCTGTAAACTCAGGTAATAATTGATGAAATTGAAAGACAAAACCAATGTGCTGATTTCTAAATTCAGATATTTTTTTATCATTCAACTCAATAGGAGATTGTTCGTTAATTGTAAGCTTTGTGTTTTTTAAAACATCGGGTTTGTCTAAAGTGCTTAGAATTTGTAAAAGGGTTGTTTTTCCTGCTCCAGATGGACCAACAATGGCAACAATTTCTCCTTTTTTAATATGTACATCAATTCCTTTTAATACAATACTATTGTGAAAGGTTTTTTGAATGTTTTTGGCTGTGATCATAGTGGTAGAATGTAACAGAACGAAAGTACTAAAAAGATACGATTCTTGCTTTTTTGTTAAATACTTATTTTTTGATAAAAAAAAAGAGGTTAGAATACAACTTAGTTCGTTGATATTTATATTTTTGATAAACATTATATATTTTAAGAATAGAATTTTATGAATTTACACGAATTTCAAGGAAAAGAAATTTTAAAGAGTTTTGGAGTAAAAGTGCCTATGGAACTTGTTGCTACAACTCCTGAAGAAGCATTAGAGGCTGCAAATAAGATTCATGCAGAAAAAGGATGTACCGTTTTTGCTGTAAAAGCACAAATACACGCTGGTGGACGTGGTAAAGGAGGTGGTGTAAAAATCGCTAAATCTATCGAAGAAGTTAAAATGTATGCTGAGCAAATTTTAGGTATGATGTTGGTAACTCCTCAAACTTCTGCGGAAGGTAAAGAAGTTCACCAAGTTTTGATTGCTGAAAATGTTTATTATGACGGTCCTTCTAAACCAGAAGAGTACTATATGTCTGTTTTATTAAATAGAGCTACGGGTAAAAATATGATTATGTATTCTCCAGAAGGGGGAATGGATATTGAAGCAGTTGCTGAAGCAACACCTGAATTAATTTTTACGGAAGAGATTGATCCTGCAACAGGAATTTTACCTTTTCAAGCACGTAAAATTGCTTTTAATTTAGGGTTGTCTGGAGCTGCATTTAAAGATATGACCAAGTTTGCAATGGCTTTGTACAAAGCTTACGAAGGTTCTGATTCTTCTTTATTTGAAATTAACCCAGTGTTTAAAACTGCTGATGATCAAATTTTAGCAGTTGATGCAAAGGTTTCTTTAGATGAAAACGCCTTATACCGTCATAAAAACTACATAGATTACAGAGATGTAAGAGAGGAGCACCCAACAGAAGTTGAGGCAAAAGCTGCGGGTTTAAACTATGTTGCCCTTGATGGAAATGTTGGTTGTATGGTAAACGGAGCTGGATTGGCAATGGGTACTATGGATTTAATTAAGCAAGCAGGTGGAGAGCCAGCTAACTTTTTAGATGTAGGAGGTACTGCTGATGCAGAAAGAGTAGAAATTGCTTTTGGAATTATTTTAAAAGATCCTAAAGTAAAGGCTATTTTGGTAAACATATTTGGAGGTATTGTTCGTTGTGACCGTGTGGCACAAGGAGTAGTAGATGCTTACAAAAACATGGGAGATAAAATTAATGTACCTATTATTGTTCGTTTGCAAGGAACAAATGCTGTAGAAGCTAAAGCTTTAATAGATGCTGAAAAAGGTTTAAATGTAATTTCTGCAACTGAATTTCAAGAGGCTGCCGAAAAAGTACAAGAGGTGTTGTCTTAATACAAAACTCAATATCTTAACAAAAAAAGACTCTATAATATTATAGAGTTTTTTTTTGTTAAGAATTTCTCATAAAATAAGAAATATTTTAAATCATTAGGACTTAAATTGTTGTTAAACTTTACACTAGTTTAGTGTACTGCTTGTAAAGTGATAGGATAAAACTACGAACCCAATTTTTATATTTATTTCTACTTCTAAACAAGTTATAAAGTCTAGAGTGTAATTGTTGCACCACTGTATATATTTCTCTACCGTACATAGAGTATAATTATTGCCTACTTTGAAATTATATATATAGAACTATTCGTATTTACTTGATTTAAATAAGTTTTTTGCTATAGTATTATCTTAACAATTCCTTCGTTTTGTTCCTTCATATAAGGTAGATTAAACTAGGACATTTTTAGGAAGTAACTACAGGGTTTTTATAGCTCGCTATTTTGTATTCTGTTCTTATCTATATATTTTCTCTTGTATTAGGATGTTTGTTATTTTTCCACTTTTGATTAAAACAAGACTTTCACTTAAAATTTTCATCAAACTCTTACTCTAGCTCTACAGAGCTATCTTTAAGAATACGTGTGCTTATTTTTCATTTATTTTGATATTTTTGTGTTTATGAAGTTAGATGAATACAGAAAACGAGTTTCATACATCAAAACATCCCATCCTGCGGATGAAAAGATAACTTTTTCTAAAAGACACTCTCATTACAGAGGAATCATAGATCAATGGTTTTTGCTACTTAGTAAAGAGGATCAAAAGCTAATAAAAAAAGAGAACGAGCGTTTTGCTGATAAAATGTGTTCCTAATGTTCTTTAATATATATATGTTTCAAAATTTACAACAGCGTTTAGCTCTTCTTCTTTATGAGAATTAGAAAACTGTTGTCCTTAGCTCTACAGGAGCATCTTTTTGAACACGTGTACTTATTTGGAATTTATATATTTGTTTTGATTCTCTCTCAATGATCCTTAAGTTTGGCTTAGAGGTTGAGGGAGATTTAACTCCTGAGGTTTATAAAAACACCATTACTCAAGACTATGCTTATTATGATTTAGCAGTCTTATTTGAAATTAGAGAAGATCAACAAAAAGCGGATGAATTTTGGGATAAACTACCATTATCATATAAAATGGAAGGCTTAGGCGGTGATTATGTTCTTGTTTCAGTTTAGTATGTATTTTTCAATAGTTTATAATTTCCTATTAAATAAATCATCAGTTTTTTTTATCACAAACAAAAGATAGAGGTAAACATGCGGAAAGTTAACATATTTACGCTTGTAAAAATCCCTAAAATTAAAGAACTCAAAGCAGTACAATCTTATGTTACAAAATAGAAAATCCGTTAGTTAGAATGCAACACTATTTACCGTTTGTTATTTTGGAGCTGATGATATTCCCAAATACAATGAAGTGAAATTATCGCAGCTGCAGGTAAAATGATGGAAACCCATTGAAGCGGGTTTAGAAAAGGGCTAAATCAAGCCCGTTTTGATAGGATTGGTGATGAAAGGGCTTAAATCTAAAGCAGTAAGTAAACAATACAGAAAGTGTAAATGAGCAAGAACTGTGTAAGCGGATGTTTGAGTGGACAACTTGGTTGTGACAAAGTAATATTTAGTTGCAATACTATTTGTATATAGATCCTTACAGTTTATTGCTAGACGATTTGGGTACGCAAAACCATAGAGTTGCAATGGCTTATAAAAGCCGAACAAGGAGATAAAGAGAAATAGCAAGCACAAAACAACATCCTGAAAAAAGAAAGGCTTTGGCTGCTTTAGGGTCGGTTTTTTTTGTTTTAAAAGCCAAGACAAACGGTGCAAAAGGAATACAAATACTACCGACAACAAATATTAAAATTCCTAAAAACCATTGTCTAAACGTAAGTAACAAACCAACAAACACAATTATACTGAGTATCATAGAATGAGTAATTTACTTGAATATACACTAAGTATTGATGACCATATGAGTGCTAAGTTAAGTAAAACTCACGTTAATTAAAAAAGTATAAAATATAAAAAGTTAAATACATCAGTTCAATAGTTTTCTATATAAGTATGTATACTACGGGTCTTATAACAAAGCTGTTTTTAGTTTTATAAGCATAAAAAGCCTTGATTAAATCGAGGCTTTTTAGTTATTTGTGTTTGTTATTTCTCAAAAAGAACAATACTTTCTATATGGGCAGTATGCGGAAATTGATCTACCATACTCATTTTAGAAATTTTGTAGCCAGCTTTCATTAATGTTTCTGTATCTCTTGCTTGTGTAGCAGGGTTACAAGAAACATATACCATTCTACTGGCACCTAACTGAATTACTTTTAGCAATGTTTTAGGAGCAATTCCTGCACGTGGAGGATCTAAAACAATAGTTTCTATTTTTCCGTTATACTCAGGATATTCCTTTAAAAATTTACCCACATCAGCAGCAAAAAAGTCTACACCTGTAATATTATTTCTTTTAGCGTTACTTTTAGCATCTTTAATAGCATCGGCAACAATATCTACTCCAATAATTTTAGTATTGGAGGTTTTAGAAGCTAAAATCTGACCAATAGTTCCTGTTCCACAAAACAAATCCATTACTATTTTTCCGTTGACAGTTTCTGCTTTTTCCAAGGCATAATCAATCACTTTATTGTATAGTTTTTCGGCAGATTTTGGATTGGTTTGAAAGAAACTTTTCATAGAAATTTCAAAATCCAAACCTAACAAGCTTTCCACAATTCTATCCTCTCCAAAAACTAACTTTTCTGTACCTGTGCTAGCTAAAGTTCTATCTCCAATTTCATCGTTGGTTGTGTGTATCAATCCAGCAATTCTGTCTCCAAATATATCTTTTAACAAGACTACAAATCCATCCATATCAAAATGAGACATCTGTGGAGAAGTGGTGACTAAATTGCAAAGTATTTGATTGGTTTTGTAACTTTTACGAATAACAAAATAACGGAAAAAACCTTTTTTCTGAGGAGCATGCCAAGGTTCTAAACCAGAGTCTATACAAAACTGTCTAATTATTTTTAGATTGTTTTCTACTTGTGGATCAAACAAACCAGAGTCTTTGTCTAAGTTTTCTGTACACCACCAAGTTCCTCGTTTTTTAAATCCTAAAGCAAACTCATCTACATCTGTTTTTTGTTCAAAATCGTAACGAATGGCAGAAAAACCATACTCCATTTTATTACGATAATGAAATACATCTGGCGAGGCTATAAATTCATCAAATAAATCTTCTATATTTTCTACTTTACCTATACGTCTAAAAAGTTCTATAGTACTTTCTTTTTTGTATTTGTGCTGTATTTCTATAGGCAACTTTATATAAGGAGCTCCAGGAATGGTTTGATAAGGCACTTCTATTTCTTGATCAGAAGGTGTAAGAACCTCAAACAATTTTGCTTCTGCATATTGTTTGCTTGTTTTCTTTATTTGTGCTCTTACTATTTGTCCTGGCAATGTATTAGGAACAAAGACCACAAACTGTCCTTCTTCATTTCTTATTCGTCCTATTCCTTTTCCTCCAAAGGCATAGTCTTCTATTTTGATGGTGATGATTTCACCTCTTTTTACAAATTTATTTCGTTCTCTTCTTGGCATGTGGCAAATTTACTTTTTTATTATCATTTGTAGGGATGCCCTTCAAGTTAATTCATAAAAACTACATATGCATTTAAAGAAGTGGCTATTAATAACCAAATAAGATAAGGTACAACAAGAAATGTTTTAAATTTTAATAAGTTAGAAAACTTAAAAAGAAACCAACCTATAACTAAAGTTAAACAAATAATTACCACTAAACCTAAACTTGTTTGGTGATAATAAAAGAAGATAGGATTCCAACCTACGTTTAAAACCCATTGAAGACCAAACAAAGTAATTACTTTTTTAGAGGTTACCTTTGGAATTAAATAAGCCATATAAAAAGCAAAACAAATCATAATAAAAGACCATGCAGCACCAAACACATAGCCAGGTGGAGACCAAGGAGCTTTATTTAGGTTTACATACCAGTTGGATACAACAGCAGTTTTGGTAGCAAAACTACCAATGTAAAGGGCAGTAAAGTTTAGTATTAAAAATAAAAACACTCTTTTTGCCATAGACTTTTTATTCTTGAGGGATAATATTATTAGTTAATAACATAAAATCTAAATAGTTAACAATCATTTTGTTTTCACTACTCAATAGTTTTAAATTAGACTCAATTAATTTTTCTTGTCGTTTGTTTATTAAAAACAGTGAACTTTCTCCATATTCAAATTTTTTAGTTTCTGCTTGTAACAAGCGCTCATAGCCTTTTATGTTTTTTTCTAATAAAATAATTTGATTTACCAAAGCCTTTTGATTGGTTTGGTTAATTGCAATTTTGTTTTGTATTTCTAGTTTTTTCTGGGCAATTTCGTAACCAATTTCTTCTACCTTGTATTTACTTTCTCTATATTTTCCTCTTTCTTTTCTATAAAAAATTGGAATTTGTAAGCTTGCTCCCCATTTGTAATTATCTACATTGTAAATAGGATCTAAATTTTGTTTATCTGTTCCCAGCAGTTGATTGTATTTTAGTTTTAATTTAGGTTTTAGCTTTTCTCTATTTAACCTTTGTTTTAAAATGAGTTGTTCCCTTTTTGCTAATTTTAGGGCAATTTTAGGGATGCTGTCTAAATTCTCTGATAATTTTATTTGGTCAGATTTAGGAGTAATACTTTTACTTTCTGGAAATACATGCGTTTGTAAAAGAACAGGAGCGTCCTTTATCCAAAGATAGTTTTCTAACTTTATCCTTTTTTCAGCTAAAAGTTGTTTGTACTTTTCAATATCTATTTGATTATTTTGTAAATACACGTTTGCTTCTAAAGTGTCAATAGCTGTTTTTTCACCACTAGCCAAGGATGCTTTCGTGTTTTTTAAATACATTTTACTCAGTTCTAAATTCTCTAATAACCTATCATAAATAGAACTGTATTGTTGCCATTCTGCATAAGATTTAGAAGCTTTATATATTAACTCATTCAGCATTTGCTGTTGCTGACTTTTAGCTATTTTTTGATAAATTTTAGCTAGTTTTAAATCTGTTCTTCTTTGGTTGGTTAACAATCCTTGAATTACATCTATTTCTACACCAGCGTTCCACAAACCTCTATTTGTTGTTTTGTTTTCAGGGTTTAAAAACACACCAGAATTGTCGTCATAGCCTCCCGTTATGTTAATTCCAATTGGAGTAGGAATTGTTATTTTATTTTTAAAAATGTTGTAATAATTTTTGTCATAAAAATATTTTTGTTCTATGCCAGATGTTAGTGTAGGATCAAAACCACCCTTTGCTTTTAACAATTTAGCCTTGGCAATCTTTTGTTTTAAGTTGGCAATTTTTGCCATAGGATGTTCACTAATAACATTGTAAATAAACTCTTTATAAGTTAATGTATCTCTAGACTTGGTTTGACCTGTAACAATTGCTGATAACAGAAAAAAGAGGATAAATTTTACTTTTCTCATTATTTAACTGATTTTATAGGTGCCTTTACTTTTATTTTTTTTGATAATTTTTCTTGTTCTGACCCATCTCTGTAAAAGTCAGGAGGAAATCCGTTTAAATTACGCCATAGCTCGTACCAAATAGGTACATCTTTTAATAATATAAAAGTATAAGTACCTGTACCCACTCTTAAATTTTCTGGCCATTTTTTTCTTTCTGTATCTGGAGCAATCAACACTCTATATTTACCGTTTTCGCTAATATGTTGGTCTATGGCAAAAATTCTACCAGAAAAAATCCCTGTAGATTTTTCTGGCCATCCGCTAATAACCATTGCCGGCCAACCGTCAAAACGTAGTCTAGAATGATCGTTTATTTTTAATAAGGGCAAATCTTTAGGTTGTACATAGACCTCAACAGCTAAATCGTAAGTTGATGGCATAATGGTTAAAATATCTGTTCCTTCTTTAATTAACTGACCCGTTCCTTTTTTAATGGTTTTAGTAACATAACCATTTGTAGGAGAGGTAATGTAATAAAGTTTTTGTCTTAGTTGATAGTTACTTAGTTTGTTTCTAAGCTTAGATGTATTAGAGGTGGCTTCTAATTTTGCAGACAATGCACTTTGTATATCAGAGTTATTTTTAGCTATTTTTTGATAATAGTCTTGCGCTGTAGAAGAAAGCTCTAAACGAAAATTTAGAAGCATATTTTTTTGATTCTCTAGCTTGTTTTTTTGAGATAAATAATAAGCATTAACTTCTTGTTGTTTTAATTCTTTCTCTTGTAGATCAGACAAAGATTTTAAACCCTGATCATAGAGCTCTTTGGTTCTTTTGTATTGATTTACCGATATTTCGTATTTAATTTTATAAGCACTTAAGTCAATACTATCAATACTAATTTTATTTTTAGTCTGAATAATTTTATTTTCAACTTGTTGCAATTTTAATTTTTTACTTTCTTTAATAGAGGCTAATTGTGCTCTTAAAGCAATTACTTTATCATCGTAAGAGGTAACACTTTCTGATTTTGCGGTTACTTGTTCTTGAGTTCTAGAAATTAAATTAGGGTCAAAATAATCATTTTTAACTTCTGTTATGTATACAAGTGTATCTCCTTTTTTGATATAATTTCCCTCTCTAACATACCATTTTTCTAACTTACCAGAAATGATAGATTGAATAGCTTGAGGTCTTTGTTCTGGGAGTAAAGTAGTTACATATCCTTTTCCGTTAATGTTTTGTGTCCAAGGCACAAAAACAACTACTAAAAGTAGTGCCATAATAAAAATTCCATAGTAAAATCTCTTTTTATTGTAATGGTGTTGATTTTTTAAATGCTGATACGATTTAAAATTGCTTAGGCTTACAAGGTTGCTAATGCTATTTTCTGATATTTTTAACATAAGCTTATAATTTTATAATTTGATTTGATTTTTGAGCCCAGTATTGATAATCTGCAATAACAACAACGGTCCAAGGTTTATTTGGTGACATAATGTAATCAATAATATTATTTTTTTCGTCTTCATCAATAAATTGTAAAGGATCTTCTAGTAATAGCAACTGAGGGTTGTTTACCAATACTCTTGCTAAAATTATTTTTTGTGCTGTACTCATTGGTGTTCTTCTACCTTGTGAATCTATTTTTGTTTTGATACCGTCTTTTAAACTAGAAATGTAGTCAGACAAGTGTAAAACGTCTAAAATTTCTTTCAAATTTTCTTTATCAATCGTTCTGTTTAATAAAATGTTTTCCTCTATAGTTCCTTCAAACAAACCTGTTTTATGCGTGATTAAACCAATGTGCGTGTTAAAGGTGTCTAAATTGTAAAAATCTGAGGGTCTGTTGTTAAATAGTAACTCACCTTTTTCTATATTTCTAATTCTAGAAAGAATATTTAGTAAAGTGGTTTTTCCACTTCCTGTTTTTCCTTTTAAACAAACTTTGGCATGTGGTTTTATTTTAAAAGACAAATCATAAAATAAGTAAGAGCTTTGTTCAGGGTATTTAAAACAAAGTTCTTTTGCCTCTATAGAAACTCCATTAGAAATATCAATATCTCCATGGCTATCGTTTACGTCAAGACCTAAATCGGTCACATATCCTATTTTATCCAAAGCAGTTAATACGTCATAAATAGTTTCTACAATTCTTATAATTTTTTCTACAGAGTTGATAATTAAAATAATAATAATTTCAGAGGCTACAAATTGTCCAATGTTCATTTCTTGATGAAAAACCAAATATCCACCTAAAACTAGTAAAGCAGCAGCTACCCAAACTTTAAAACCAATAAACATAATAAATTGTTTAATTAAAATTTTAAAGTGTTTTTCTCTACTTTGCAAATAGTTTAGGTTAATATCATCAGCCTTTTCTAAATGCAAATTACCTTTGTTTAATATTTTAAAGGTCCTAGTGTTGCTTGCAACCTCTTCTATCCAATGCGCAAGCATATATTTGTATTTACTTTCTTTGATACTTGTTTCTAGTCCTTTAGGTCCTGTTATTTTAAATATTAAAAACATTATTAAAACCAAACTTAGACCTAAAATAATAAAGTAAGAACTGTAAAAAGTCAAAAGTACCAACCCAAAAATGATTTGAAAAGCAGCCAAAGAAAAATCTATTAATATTTTGGGTAGCCCTTTCTGAATCGTCAATACATCAAAAAAGCGGTTGACCAATTCAGGCGCATGTAGTTTGTCTAAGTGTAGCTGTTTAATTTTAGGAATTCTATAGGTAAACTCAAAAGCAGATTTTGCAAATATATCTTGTTGAATGTCTTCTACAATTCTGAGTTGATTGATTTGAATAACCCCAGAAATAGCGATACCTATCAATACAAATACAACCAATACAACCCAAGATGTAGTAAATTCTCCCGTTTGTAAATAATTGATAATTGCTTGTATTCCCAAAGGCAAAGATAGGTTTACAACACCGCTAATAACAGCATAGTAATAAATCAGTTTAATTTCTTTTTTATACTGATTAATTAAATTCCAAAATCTAACTAAAGGTGAAGTTTTTGAGGACATTAATTATTGCTTTAAAGGTTGAGTTTTTAAGATTTTATGAAAAGTCTAAAATTAGTTAATTTAAAGGACTCCTACTAATTAATAAATTGTATTATACTATAGTAAAATGGAATTCCTATGATAACATTTATTGGGAATGTAATCCCCAATGCCATGGGTAAATATAGTCCTGCATCTGCCTTGGGTACAGATTCTTTCATGACTGCAGGAACCGCTATATAAGATGCGCTACTTCCTAAAATAGCAAACAATAGTTGGTTTCCTGTATTGTCGGTAATAAAAAAGCTAATAGTCAAGGCAATTAATCCGTGAACAAAAGGCATTAAAGAAGAAAAAGCAAAAGGTTGCATTCCGTTTTTTAACATACTTCCTATGTGTTTTCCACTTTTAATTCCCATATCTAATAAAAATACTGCTAAAAATCCTTTAAATATATCGGTTGTAAAAGGTTTAATGTCTAATGCTTGTTGGCTGCTAGCCATAAACCCAATAATTAAACTTCCAATAATTAAAAACACACTTCCGTTGGTAAATGAATGGTGTATAATTTTTTTAAGATTGGTGGTTTTACTTTTGTTAAAAAAGTTGATTAGCGAAATTCCAACAATAATAGCAGGAGCTTCCATAATAGCCATAATAGCAATCATGTATCCGCTAAAAGCAGATCCTTCAAAATTTAAAAAAGAACAAGCAGTAACAAAGGTTACAGCACTTACAGAACCGTAGGCGGCTGCTATTGCTCCAGAATTTTCTATTCCTAACTTTTTCTTTAAAATAAAAAAAGAAGTGATAGGTAGAACAATCGCTAGTCCTAAACCTAAAAGGATACTTTTGAATACTTCTATATCAAAACCACTGTGCGATAGTTCTTGTCCTCCTTTAAAACCAATACAAAGCAATAAATAAATAGAAATAAATTTAGAACTCTGCTTAGGAATGTCTAAATCACTTTTAAATTGTACGGCTAAAATTCCCAATACAAAAAATAGTAGAGAGGGATTGGTAATGTTTTCTAAAATAATGTTATAATTCATGATTACTCGTTTTAAATGTCTTACGTTTACAAAGCTACTATCTATTAATGATTAATTTTTATTTATTATTTTTATGCTTTATATAATCTATTAGTTATGAATTATACCTTACATCAGTTACATGTTTTTTTAAAAGTTGTAGACTTACAGAGTGTAAGTAGAGCGGCAGAAGCCTTATATTTAACACAGCCTGCAGTTTCTATTCAAATTAAAAAACTACAGAATCAGTTTGAGTTACCACTTACAGAAATTGTTGGGAAAAAAATATACATTACAGATTTTGGAAACGTAATTGCAGAAAAATGCCGTAGTATTGTAACCACTGCTGAAGAAATTAAAATGATGGCGGCGGATTACAAAGGAATGATTACAGGAAAATTAAAATTCTCTGTAGTATCAACGGGTAAATATGTAATGCCTTTTTTTTTAAAATCTTTTATGGATACTTATCCAGGAATTGATATTTCTATAGATGTATCTAATAGAAATACGGTGGTGAATGATTTACAAAAAAATCAGACAGATTTTGCGTTGGTGTCTGTAATTCCAAAAAGTATTAAATTGAATAAAATTGAGTTGATGGAAAACAGACTTTATTTTATGGGAAAGAATACAGAAGAAAATAAAATAGAAAAAGTAAAGGATTTAGAAAAAGTGAATTTATTGTTTAGAGAAGAGGGCTCTGCTACCAGAACGGTGATGGAAAGCTATTTAACAACTCATAAAATACAAGTTAAAAACACCATGGAATTGGTTTCTAACGAGGCTATTAAACAGGCGATTTATGCAGATATTGGATTTTCTTTAATGCCTATTATAGGTTTGCGCGGTGCTCTAAATACAGAAGAAGTAAAAATATATCCTTTAAAAGGTTTACCTATTGTAACTCAGTGGAATTTGGTGTATTTGTCTGAAAAGAAAAAAACACCTGCACACCAAGCTTACGAAGATTATTTGTTAAAAAATAAGGACAAATTGGTGCAAGAAAATTTTGAGTGGTCTTTGGCTTATTAATAATTATTTTTTTACAGATAAAAATAGATAAAAAATAAAGAGTGCTAAATTTAAAACTTAACACTCTTTAATTTTTTATGCGGATTGTAAAACCGTATGCTTGTTGTTAAATTTTTCATCAACAGCCTTAAATCTAAAATCAAAAATTGTATTTAACTGTTTTTTGATAAAGAGACTGTTGGCAATAGCTCCCAAAAATCCCATAGGCGGTTCATAAGTAATAATATCTTTCATATAAACACCACCATCTCTCTCTTCTAATATGTGTTGATGGTGCCATAGTTTATAAGGACCAATACGTTGTTCATCTACAAAATATTTATGATCTACTACATGAGTAATTTCAGTAACCCAATTGGTAGGAATTCCTAATATAGGTTTTACAATATAGCTAATAATCATTCCTTGATACATTTTTTCCTCTTTATTGTCAGAGGTAATATCAAAGCCCATATGTTTGGGAGTGATTTCTTTTAAATTTTTTGGTGAAGACATAAAATCCCATACTTCTTCTAGACTTGCATTGATAAACTGTTCTGTTTTTTTCTGATAAAACGCCATGATTTATATTTTTTTTAGTTCTTCTATTTCTTTAGCTACTGCTTCTGCTTCTGCCACTTTTGCATCACTTAAACTCCTGTTACTTGTAGAGAGTTGATGTGCTTCTTGTAGTAAAGATTTGTATTTTTTTTCCAATATATCAATTGGATTTTTTTTCTTAAAAAATGAAAACATAGTTTTATACTTTTAAAGTTGACATCCCACCATCTACGGCCAAAATTTGTCCTGTTATCCAATTAGCATCCTCAGACAATAAAAAAGAAGCCGTCTTGGCAATGTCTTTAGGTTGACCTATTTTTTTTAGAGGATGTCTTTGAGCGTTGGCTTCTATTTTAGCATCATTACCTAATAATTTACTGGCTAGGGGAGTATTGGTAATAGAGGGAGCAATACAATTTACACGTATGGTGGGCGAAAGTTCTGCAGCTAAACTTCTTGTCAAACCTTCAATAGCACCTTTAGAAGTAGCTACTTGTGTATGAAAGTTAAAACCGTGTTGCACAGCCACCGTAGAAAATAAAACAATACTTGGATTGTTCCCTTTTTTTAGAGCTTGGGTACAAGCTTGAATTAGTTTGATAGCTCCCACAACTTGCAGATTAAAATCGTCTACAAAATCCTGCGGTTTTATTCTTTTAAAAGGCAATAAGTTAATACTACCAGGGCAATAAATCAACCCATCTAGAGTTTGGGGTACAAAATCTAAGTTTAGAGTTTCTGCTGAAACATCTAAAGAGTGGTAGTTAATAGATGTTTCTGATGCAGGAGGTGTGTTGTTGTAAGTACCTATTACCTTGTGTCCTTGATTAACCAATAAATTTGCGGTTGCTTTTCCTATTCCTGAAGATGCTCCTATAATTAAATATGTTGCCATGTTTTATCTTTTTGATATTTTGTTGTGTGTTATTTGTCTTTGCATACTACATTTAAAGTTTCCTTTTACAAAAGATCTCTTTTTTAAATGTTTGGTAGTTCTACCTTGTACTCGTTTTCTCCACATTCTAAAACTACTCGGTTTCATTTCAGAACGCATTACTTCTATTACTTTTTGTTCAGATAAACCAAACTGAAATTCTATAGCTTCAAAAGGGGTTCTATCTTCCCATGCCATTTCTATCACTCTATCTAGCTGTTCTATGGTTAATTTTATATCCATTTATCCAGCAATGTTTAAAGGGGCATCGTCTGTACTATGTTTTCTTAAAATTCTATCATTTTCTTGCATCACCATAGGATTGTTTTTCATTTCCCATAAAATTTTACTTGCTTTTTGTCTGTTTGCTTTTAAATCAATAATAGGTTCTGGATAATCTATCCCTAATTTAAAGTTGTATAATCCTTGTTCCAATGGACTCATCAAATAAGGTTCATGTATATGTTTGGTTTGTAAATCTGCCAATTCTGGAACCCATTTTCTAATAAATTCAGCATTCGTGTCATTTTCATGTCCATTTTTTACAGGATTGTAAATTCTCAAAGTATTTACACCTGTTTCTCCAGCTTGCATTTGTACTTGTGCAAAATGAATTCCAGGCTCAAAATCAATAAACATTTTAGACATATACACTGCACAATCTTGCCAAGGTTGCCACAATAAATGCGTAAAGAAAGATACCAATACAGCACGCATTCTAAAATTTAAATATCCAGTAGCATTCATACATCTGATACTTGCGTCTATCATAGGAACTCCAGTTTGTCCTGTTTTCCATGCTGTTTGATATTTTTGAGAAATGTTTTTCTTTAGTAATTGATAGCCTTTATTGATACTAGAGTCTTCCATGGTATGTTCCATTTCAAATTTTTGAATAAAATGTGCTTGCCATTTTAAACGAGCCGTAAATGTATCAATGTCTTTTTTGCTTTTACTCAAGGGTCTAATTGTATTTGCTGCTTGCCAAACTTGTCTTGTAGATAGGTTTCCCCAAGCCAGGTAGGGCGATAGTCTACTGCAAATTTCTTTAGATTCTAAAGCTTTACTCATTTTTTTATGAGTGTTTAAAAACTGCTCTTTAAAATATGTGTTTTGATATTTTAGAGCTTCTATAGTCCCACCTTTTTGAATTAATGGATTTCTATCAGTCTCTAATTTAGTGGTAGAAAATTGTTTCTCTAACTCTTCTATTTCGTGAATGGTTAATAGTTGGTTTTTAGGATGGAAATAAAATTGCGGTGCCTGCATATATTCTTTCCATCTTCCAATCCATCCCTTTCTGTTTTGTATTCCTCTTAATACTCCGTTCCAAATGTTTTCTGTCCAGGTAATTAAGTTGTTGTTACAATATCTTTTTATTTTTAAATCTCTATGATACGTACATAGCAGTCCTGTTTCTTGATGAGAAAATAAATCTTGAATATGATAATGTTGCTGTAATTGATTTAAAGTTGCAGCAACCTCTGAGTTTACTGCCAATACTTTAGAGTTGTAAGGTTGCAGTAAGTTGTTTAGGTCTGTAATTGATTCTTTAATAAAATCCCAATGTCTTTTGTCGTAATGTGGGTCTTTTATTAAAAACTCTTCAAAAACAAAAAGTAATAGTACTCTTTTTCCTGTTGCAATGGCGTTGTGTATAGCTTCGTTATCGTTTAATCTTAAATCACGTTTTAACCAAACGACTGCTAGTGTTTCTTTGTGTTGCATTTTGTTATGGTTTATTTGGGTTAATAATATTTGTAATCATTCCGTTAAATATAAATCCATGAAAAGGAAGTACAGCATACCAATACAATCGTCCATACAGTCCTTTGGGTCTAAAAACGGCTCTTTGGAAAAGTTTTTGGTTGATAATTTTAAATTCTAACCAAGCTTCTCCGGGCAATTTCATTTCTGCGTACAGCAGTAATTTTTTTTCTTTCTTGTTGGCATAAATCACTCTCCAAAAATCAATAACATCTCCAGTTTGAATTTTATTAAGATGTGTTCTACCTCTTCGTAAACCCACACCCCCAAAAAGTAAATCTATGTAACCTCTTAGCTTCCATAAAAAATTTCCATAGTACCAACCTGTGTCTCCTCCAATAGCCCATATTTTTTCAATGGTTTTCTTTTCGTCTATAATATTTTGGATTCTTAGATCTTTAAAACAACCAAATTTTGGTGGATTTATATGTTTTCCAAAAGCATCATAAGGTTGGGAGGTATTTACTGCATCTTTCCAACTAGACACTACCGTATTTTGTTCTATTAGCTCAAAAGCATTTTTTACTGCTTTTTTATATTTTATGGGTTGTACATCCAGTATTTTGTTAATATTAGAGGGTTTTCCTATAATTTCTACCTTCATACTGTCTACCAAACTTACCGCTAAAGAATAACTTGTTGTTGTTACAAAGTAAAGCCAATATGAGGATAGTTTTGGCGTCATGATAGGTACTGTAGTAATATATCTTTTAAAACCTCTTACGTTTGCAAACTGTAAAAGCATTTCTTTATAAGTTAATATTTCAGTACCTGTAATATCATAAGCATTGTTGTATAATTCTTTTTTTAAAACAGCCCTAGATAAAAATAAAATTACATCGCTTACCGCAATAGGCTGAGTTTTGGTTAACAACCATTTTGGAGTAATCATTACAGGTAACTTTTCTACCAAATCTCTTATAATTTCAAAAGAGGCACTCCCGCTACCTACTATAATACCTGCTCTAAAAGTGGTCAAATTAAATTTCCCTTTAGATAGAATGTTTTCTACCTTTTTACGAGAGCGTAAATGCTTAGAAAGATGGTTGTCGTTTACAATTCCACTTAAATAAATAACTTGTTGGCAAGTTGTAGTTTGTATGTAGTTCTTAAAATGAGTTGCACAACTAGATTCTAGTCTTTCAAAACTAGTAGAGGTAGAAGACATAGAGTGTATTAGATAATAAGCTAGGTCAATATCTTTGGGTATGTTTATTAAGGTGTTAGGTTTTAAAAAATCAACTTCAATAAATTTTATATTTGGATGACCTGCATAGTCTTCTGGCAATCTATCTAAATCTCTTACGCAGCAAACCAACTCGTAATTGTCTTGTAACAATATCGGGATGAGCCTTAAGCCTATATATCCTGTAGTTCCTGTAATTAAGATTTTCATTTTGTTTTTTTTTAATAAAATAGTAGATTGCTTATGTAGTTTTGTTTTATTAGAGTACTGTTAGAAATAATATTTTTATGTATTATCTTGTTTAGGTCTTTGGTAGTGCAATCTTTCCAAAACTTTAGTTTCTGCATAACTATCTAATCCGTTAATGGCAACCACCTCGGCTTTTGCTAAATTGATAAACCCATTAGGCTCTATAATATCTTCTTTAATGTATAGTTTTTGAATTTCTCCCAACATAAGAATAGTTCCATTTTCTTCAATTTTATATTCATTTACATATTTCATCAAAAGTTGAACGGGAGCTCCTTTTACAAAAGGTATGTTAGAGTTGGTCTTGTATTCCTCTTCTAAATTTGTTTTGTCAAATTCACTTACATCTGCGGGGTATTTTGCACTTGTATGATGCGCATCTTTTACAATAGATTTATAAATATGATTGATGCTGTAATATCCATTTTCTTTAATATTATCATAAGTGTGTCTGGCTACAGTAGTAGGTCTAAATACCATTCCTAAAAGAGGAGGAGCAGATCCAAAATGAACTACAGAACTAAATATAGAAACATTAGTAGTACCACTAGCTGATACAGAACCAATTAAATTGGCAGATTTAAAACCTGTTGCGCTATTGATAAGGTTGATTTTATAAATATGCTCTAACTCTGATATTTCTTTGTTGGTAAATGTTTTCATTAGAGTGTTTTGTAATTGTTTATTTTGATGTTTTTTGCTTTTAGATCATGCATTAGGTTGTAGACTCCAAAAAAAGTACGATTCATATATATAAAATGTTTAGAACCTCTGTTTCCATTCATCTTTTTTAATTGACTGTCGTTGTTGAAACGCTCTCCTAAGTCTGCAATTTTTCCAAAAAAAGCATCGTCAGAAAAATCAAAATTTTCTACGTGAAAAGGCTGAGTAAATAGACTTAGCAATTCATGGAACAATTCGGTAAAAAACACCAATTCTTCAGGAGTATCATTCTCTGTTAAAATTTCTAACTCGTATAGTTTCTCTTTAAAAATAGCGATGTCATCAATGTTTTTAGGATCAGCTAATTCAAAATACGGAACGTAAAAGTCGTCAGGAATTTGTTTCATACATCCAAAATCCAAGGCAATCAATTCATCATCTTTAGAAATTAAGAAGTTTCCAGGATGCGGATCTGCGTGTACTTTTTTTAACACATGAATTTGATACATGTAAAAATCCCAAAAAGCCTGACCAATCTGTGTTCTAATTTTATCGCTAGCATTTTCAATATCATATTCAGACAAATGAACTCCATTCATCCAATCCATTGTAATAATTCTATCGGTAGACAAATCAGGATAATAGTTAGGGAACCGTAAGTGTGGTATATCTTTACAAGCTTTAGAGATTTCTAAACTTTGAGCTACTTCTAATATATAGTTGGTTTCTTCAATTAGTTTATCCTCAACCTCTTTAAAATATTTATCAGAACCTTTTCCCTTGATGTTAAACATTTTCATGGCAACGGGTTTTACCATAGCTAAATCAGAGCTAATGCTTTGTGCAACTCCTGGATATTGAATTTTAACGGCTAACTTTTTATGATTAAGAGTTGCTTTGTGTACTTGCCCAATACTGGCTGCATTTACAGAGTTTAGGTCAAAAGTATCATATATTTGATTGGGGGTTTTTCCAAAATATTTTCTAAAAGTCTTTAAAACTAATGCAGATGATAACGGTGGTACCGAAAACTGAGACAAAGAAAATTTATCTACGTATGCTTTTGGCAACATGCTTTTTTCCATACTTAACATTTGTGCTACTTTTAAAGCACTCCCTTTTAAATCTTTTAAACTGTCGTAAATATCTTCAGCGTTAGATTTGTCTAGATTTAATTTTGCGGTATCTGCATTTCCAACTGTTTTTTCTACGTTGTATTTTAGGTAATTAATTCCCACTTTAGCTCCTGTGCTAATTAATTTAGAAGCACGCTGTATTTTTCCTGTAGGTATACTGTCTAGTGTTTTCATAATTTATAAGCTAGGTTTTATTTTTTCTTTAAAAAAGAATTTTCCAAAATCGATTAAACTTTTAAGAGGTGTAATATCCAAAAGATCAAAACTTGCATTTACAGATTTTTCAATAAATAAATCTGTTTTTTCAAAGGCAGGAGAAGTGTCCTCTATCCAAAATTTTAGAGTTAGTAAAAATTGAGTCCAAGCTAAATTTTCCAATCCTTTTTGGTTTAAATTGTTTAGCTCTTCTTTTTTCAAATCGATAGTTTCAATATCTAAATGATTTATAAAAGCTTTAAACTTTTCTTTTAAATTTTTTATCAGTTTTATTTTGTCTAAAATGTTTTTAGGATCTTTTAGTGTTAATAACACATAACTTCTATTTGCTGTTAACAATTCAAAAAATGTGTAGTAAAAAACCAATAATTTATTTTTGGCATCTAGTTGCTCAAAACTATCATCAGCAGAAATCAATTTAATAGTTTCATCATAAAAGGTTCCATAAACATCATTTGCAATGGCATCAAAAGAACTATAGAAATTGTAAAAAACAGTTTCTTCTATTCCTAGTTTTTTTGAAAATTGATAGATAGATTTTGGAGGTTCTCCGTTTTCTAAAACATGTTCCATATATTTAGATAAAATTTCTTTTTTACTTATTTCTTGTATTGCCATAATTCAAAAGTGTTAAATAGTTATTTAAATTTAAGGGCTATTGGTGGCAAAAACTAATTTAAAAGGCATGTTTTGGTAAGAATTAAAATGGGATAAATGGTGTTTTTAATTCTTTGTTAAACCTTGTTTTTACTGGGTTTGGTGATTGTTTGTGATGAATAGGAGTTGTTTTTAAAAGGTGTTTTCTGATGTTTTTTTTGTGATAGGGAAGATTGGGAAGTAAATGTTTCAGATGGGAGGTGTGTATTGTGAAATAGTAAAACGAGACGTTTTTTAGATAATAGTTTGTTAACATTTAATTAACTTAGAAAGGCGGGTGTAGCTCCTATATTTGTGGCAGTAAAAAAACAAATAATGGATTTAATCATCAAAAAAATAATAATAGGTCTAGCGTTCTCTTTTACATGTATAATGAGTGCTTCTAACAACCATCCAAATGTTGATGATGTAGATAAATTAAATGATGTAATTGCACCTAGCGCAGAAATCTTTATTTACAAAATAGAGAAAGTAAATGCTAAAGAGGTAAAAAGTATGTTTAGAAAAATAAAAAGAGTAGACAGACTGTTACTTCCTAAAAAGAAACTTTCTAAAGTAAAATATACAATAGCTTAATTTCTAAAAATTAAGCTATTTTTTTGTTAAATAAGTCCTTCTATTACTGCTTTGGGAGCAAATTTAGAAATATCTCCTTTGTGTTTTATAATATCCCTTACAATACTAGAGCTTATAAAAGCCGTATTTGCACTGGTTAGTAAAAACACCGTATCAATTCCTGTTAATTGTCTATTGGTAATTCCAATTGCTTTTTCAAACTCAAAATCGGCAGGATTTCTCAAACCTCTTAAAATAAAATCAGCATTAATTTCTTTACAAAATGCAGTTGTTAAGCCTGTGTAAGTCTCTACGCTAATGTTGGGAATGTTTTCAAAAGTTTTGGTGATAAAAGAAAGTCTTTCTTCTAAAGAAAATCGATACTTTTTAGAGTCGTTAACCCCAATAGCAATCACCAACTCATCAAACAAATGGCTTGCACGCGTAATAACATCTACGTGTCCAAGAGTAATAGGATCAAAAGAACCTGGAAATACAGCTTTTTTCATTAAATTTAGTTTTTAAGAGCCATTTCTATAGCGTTGGACAATAAATTAGGTAAGGATATTCCGGCAGCTTTTGCCTGTTGTGGCAGCAAGCTTTCTGTGGTCATTCCTGGTACAGTATTCATTTCTAAAAAATAAGGAACGTCTTCAATAAAAATAAACTCAGACCTAGAGAATCCACTCATGTTTAAAGATTTGTAGACTTTTAAAGCCTCTGTGTGTAAGTTTTCTAGTTGAGTTTTAGTAATTCTTGCAGGTGTAATTTCTATAGATTTTCCTTCGTATTTAGCTTCGTAATCAAAAAAGTCGTTTTCAGAAACAATTTCTGTGGCAGGTAGGGCAATTGTTTCATTTTTGTAATTAATTACTCCAATAGAAACTTCGGTACCTTTTAAAAAAGATTCAACTAAAATTTCTGTATCTTCTTTAAATGCTTTGCAAAAAGCTGCATCAAATTCATTTTCTGAATGTACCTTAGAAATTCCAAAACTAGAACCTGCGTTGTTGGGTTTTACAAAACAAGGCAATCCTAATTCTTTTACAATTTTAGATGTATCTAAAACATCACCTTTGTTAAAATACAAAGATTTTGCTGTTTTAATTCCGTGTTTTTTTAAAATACTTAAACAATCTCTTTTGTTAAAGGTAATTCCCATTTGATAGCTAGGAGCAGAGGTATGAGGAATGTTTAACATCTCTAAGTAGGCTAAAAATTTACCATCTTCTCCTGGAGTTCCGTGTATAACATTAAAAGCACAGCCAAAATTAATTTTATTGCTGTTTATAATTACAGAAAAATCATTTTTATCAACAATGCACTCCGTATTATTTTCTGTTAAAACCACCCATTTTTGTTTGGTAATAATCACTTTGTAGGGAATGTACTTTTGAGTGTCTATATGATTGTAAACTACGTTTCCGCTAATCATAGAAATAGAATACTCACTAGAGTCCCCTCCCATAAGAACTGCAATGTTTTGTTTCATAACAAACCTAATTTTAGATGATAAAAATATTAAATATTAATTCAAAACCATGCATCTAGGTTTTATATCTTTGCTAAAAATCATTTTTAATGGAATTGTTAAAATTTTTAAAAAGCAAAACGTTCTTAATTAACTTTGTTGCAGCTATTGTTGTTCTTGTTTTGTTGTTTTTTGGTGTGGGGAGTTATTTAAAATCGTATACAAATCAAGATCAAAAAATTGAAGTTCCAGATTTAACAGCCTTAACTTTAGACGAAGTAAAGATTGTTTTAGAGGATTTACATTTGCGATATGAGGTTTTAGAGTCTGGAGCTTACAATCCAAAAATTCCTAAAGAAGGAGTTTTAGAGCAAGAACCCGTAGCAGGTGAAATTGTAAAAGAAAAGCGTAAAATATATGTAACCATCAACCCAGATGGTTATGCAAAAGCTCCGATCCCTGAATTTTATGGAAGAACAAAAAAAGAAATTATACAGTTAATTATAAACAGCGGTTTTGTAGTAGGTGCTTACGAAGAGGTAGATGATATTGGAACGGTTGTGAGAAAACTAAAGTTTAAAAGCCAAGAAATTGAGGCTGGAGATATGTTGCCAAAAATGTCTGTAATAGACGTAGTGATTGGTAATGGAGAATTAAAATAGATATGGAAGAAATTGGACCCAAGGTAGAAGGAAATTTTGAGCATTATAAATTTGTGGCAGAAGCTGGACAACAACCTTTAAGAGTTGATAAGTTTTTGATGAACTTTGTGATGAATGTAACTCGTAACAAAGTACAACAAGCAGTAAAAGAAGGGAGTGTTTTAGTAAACGAAGAGGTGGTAAAAGCCAACCACAAAGTAAAACCAGGAGATGTTGTAAAAGTAGTGTTTGAGTTTGCTCCTAGGGAAACAGAAATTTTAGCAGAAGATATTCCTTTAGATGTGGTTTATGAAGACGATCAAGTGGTTGTAATTAACAAAAAAGCAGGAATGGTTGTACATCCTGGACATGGTAATTACGATGGAACTATGGTAAATGCTTTGATGCATCATTTTAATAATTTGCCAGAAAATGCAGATGGTAGACCTGGTTTGGTACATAGAATTGACAAGGATACAAGTGGTTTGTTAGTGGTTGCCAAAACAGAGAATGCATTGTCTCATTTAGCAAAGCAGTTTCACGATAAAACATCAGAACGTTTGTACCATGCCTTGGTGTGGGGAAATGTAAAAGAGGATGAAGGAACTATTGAGGGGCATATTGGGAGAAATTTAAAAAACCGCTTACAGCAAGATGTATTTCCAGAAGGAGATCAAGGAAAACCAGCTGTTACACATTTTAAAGTGTTAGAGCGTTTTATGTATGTTACGTTGGTGGAGTGTAAGCTAGAAACAGGAAGAACACACCAAATTAGAGCACATTTTAAGCATATTGGTCATACTTTGTTTAACGACGAACGTTATGGAGGAAACGCAGTGCTAAAAGGAACTACCTACACAAAATATAAGCAGTTTGTAGACAATTGTTTTAAAATTATTCCTAGACAGGCTTTGCATGCCAAGACCTTAGGGTTTGAGCACCCAACTACAGGGGAAATGATGCGTTTTGATTCTGGAATTCCAGAAGATTTACAACAGGTATTAGAAAAATGGAGAGGCTATACCTTAACCAATAAATAAAGTATAGGTTTTTGTGCAAAGTGATACACTTTATTATATATTTTAGAAAAAACCTCCTATTATTTTGTAATAGGAGGTTTTTTAAGGTGTTGGATTGATTAAAATAAAGTAAGAATATTTATTTAGTAAATTTGCATCTCACTTTAAAGAATAACAGATATATGAAAATAGTAGTTTCCCCTGCAAAATCTTTGGATTTTGAAACCCAACTGCCTATTGATACTTATACACAAGGCGTTTTTTTAAAACAAGCTCAGGAATTGAGTATGGTTTTAAAAGAAAAAACACCCAAAGACTTATCTACTTTGATGAAAATATCAGACAAGTTAGGAGAGTTAAATTGGCAACGTAATCAAGATTGGGAGTTGCCTTTTACCAAGAAAAATGCACGTCCGGCGGTATTTGCATTTAATGGAGATGTATATAATGGGTTAGATGCATACACATTAAAAAAAGAGCAATTAGAAGTGTTGCAAGATAAACTTAGAATTTTATCAGGTCAATACGGTGTGTTAAAGCCTTTAGATTTAATGCAACCTTACCGTTTAGAAATGGGTACTAAATTACAAGTTAACAAACATAAAAACTTATATCAGTTTTGGGACAATACAGTTACAGAATTTTTGAATAGTGAAATGTCTTCAGATGAAATATTTATTAACTTGGCAAGCAACGAATATTTTAAAGTGTTAAAAACCAAATTGTTAAAAGTACCTGTAATTACGCCCCATTTTAAAGATTATAAAGACGGAAAGTTAAAGATTATATCTTTTCATGCTAAAAAAGCAAGAGGAATGATGGTGCGCTATATTATAGATAAAGATATTGAAACTATAGGCGGATTAAAAGGTTTTAATACAGGAGGATATGCTTTAGATGATAACTTATCTACCAAGACAGATTTGGTTTTTACTCGTTAAAATAAACATCATACAAACACAACAACCCTTTTTGTAACAAAAGAGGGTTACTGTATTCTGACACCTTGTCAGTGGATTGTGACAGTTTTCTGACAATTAGTAGACTGTTGAGTCATGGCATACATCTTGACTAATAAAAAGTGTAAAATAGAATATAAAACACTAAATAAATAATATTATGAGTAAGATTATTGGAATTGATTTAGGAACAACCAACTCATGTGTTTCTGTAATGGAAGGAAACGATCCAGTTGTAATACCTAATGCTGAAGGAAAAAGAACAACTCCATCTATTGTTGCATTTGTAGAAGGAGGAGAACGTAAAGTAGGAGATCCTGCAAAAAGACAAGCAGTAACTAACCCAACTAAAACAATAGCTTCTGTAAAGCGTTTTATGGGAAACAAGTTTTCTGAATGTGCAGAAGAAGTAGGAAGAGTACCTTACAAAGTTGTAAAAGGAGATAACGATACACCTCGTATTGAAATTGATGGACGTTTATACACGCCACAAGAAATTTCTGCAATGACTTTGCAAAAGATGAAAAAAACTGCAGAAGACTATTTAGGACAAGCAGTAACAGAAGCTGTAATTACAGTTCCTGCATATTTTAACGATGCACAACGTCAAGCAACTAAAGAAGCTGGTGAAATTGCAGGATTAAAAGTTCAACGTATCATTAACGAGCCTACGGCGGCAGCATTGGCTTATGGTATTGATAAAAAAGGACAAGATCAAAAAATTGCTGTGTACGATTTAGGAGGAGGTACATTTGATATCTCTATTTTAGAAATTGGAGACGGAGTTTTTGAAGTATTGTCTACAAACGGAGATACGCACTTAGGTGGAGATAACTTTGATGAGGTAATTATTGACTGGTTAGCAAACGAATTTAACGCTGCTGAGCAAATTGATTTACGTAAAGACCCAATGGCTTTACAACGTTTAAAAGAAGCTGCTGAAAAAGCAAAGGTTGAATTGTCATCTTCTGCACAAACAGAAATTAATTTACCTTATGTAACTGCTACCGCTTCTGGGCCTAAGCACTTGGTACAGACATTGACACGTGCTAAATTTGAGCAATTAGCCGCAGATTTAGTGAACCGTTCTATGGAGCCAGTTAAAAAAGCTTTACAAGATGCAGATTTAGATATTTCTGATATTGATGAGGTAATTTTAGTAGGAGGGTCTACTCGTATTCCTGTAATTCAAGAAAGAGTAAAAGCGTTTTTTGAAAAAGAACCTAATAAAGGTGTGAATCCTGATGAGGTAGTTGCAATTGGAGCTGCTATTCAAGGAGGAGTTTTATCTGGAGATGTTAAAGATGTATTGTTATTAGACGTTACACCTTTATCTTTAGGGATTGAAACAATGGGGAATGTGTTTACTAAATTAATTGAGGCAAATACAACCATTCCAACTAAAAAATCTCAAGTATTCTCTACAGCTGTAGATAACCAACCTTCTGTTGATATTCACGTATTACAAGGAGAGAGAGCTATGGCGGCGGATAACAAAACAATTGGTCGTTTCCAATTAACAGACATTCCACCAGCACAAAGAGGAGCACCACAAATTGAGGTAACTTTTGATATTGATGCAAACGGAATCATTAAAGTTTCTGCATTAGATAAAGCAACTAACAAATCTCAAGAAATTAAGATTGAAGCTTCATCTGGATTATCAGAAGAGGAAATTGAGAGAATGAAAGCAGATGCAGAGGCAAATGCGGATGCAGATGCAAAAGCAAAGGAAACTGCAGAGAAATTAAATGGAGCAGATCAGTTAATTTTTCAAGTAGAATCTCAGTTAAAAGAAGTAGAAGGAAAATTACCAGAAGATAAAAAAGCACCTATTGATACTGCTTTAACAGAATTAAAAGCAGCTCATGCCGCTAAAAATGTTGAAGGAATTGATAAGGCTACAGAAACTTTAAATGGAGCTTTACAAGCTGCATCTGCAGAATTTCAAGCTGCTGCTCAAGGTGGTAACGCTGGAGCTCAAGCTCAACAAGCAGAACCTCAAGCAAATACTGAAGATTCGGTAGAAGATGTAGATTTTGAAGAAGTAAAGTAAAAAGGATTAGTTTTTACTTTAAATAACACAAAAAAACCGCTTTAGGAAACTAAAGCGGTTTTTTATGTTAGGCAATTGTTTGCAAAACCTCAAACTTACTGATTCTAGTAAAAGAGTATCTCTTACTAACTTCTTGCATTTTCTGAATACAATTAAACAATCTTTTTTCAGGAATTTTTTCTATCTCAACTTCAGAAGTACTTTTCCATGTAATCTTTACTTTTTTTAGAGAGCTTCTTTTTTGTATAATACAATCAAACAAACGTTTGATGGGAGGGTTAGAACTTCTCATAGAATTTTTTAAATCTATGTGTATAGGAAATTTATAATCATAGTCCCATTTCACTTTTACAGTAAACACTTTGTTTTGTGTTTCTGGACTTTTACTATTTTTAAAAATGGATTTTCTCATAATGTTATAGGTTTCTTTAAATTTACATATAAACATCCATGCTTTTATATTTATAGTATTAATTAAATATATAATCTTTTACTTATGTATTGTTTTAAATAAATAAGTATAGAATTTTTTATTAGGAAGTTTTTTTATGTAGTTGGGAAATAAATTCACTAGTTGTTAATTATAAATAATTAGAATGGAGTCTTTTAATGTTAAAATAGATGTACAATAAAATTAAAGGAATAGGTACAAGTACCTGTTTTTCGGATACTCAAAATAAGAGAATTAGGTTATTAAATATTTATGCACTTATCTGGATACATTTTGCAATTTTGTTTCCTATATTAGATTGGTTTGCGGGTATTTTTAGATACTCTACTGCTTTTGCACATTTAGCTACTATTGTTTTTTTAATATTGGTTGTTTATTTAAATAGCATTAAGAACTTTAAATATGCAAGGTTACTTTGGTTGGTTGTTGCTTTTATCAATTTTAATGCTTTTTCGTTGGTAATTATTCCAGGAACGTATATGGAGTATTATTTTGTCATAATATCAGGAATTAGCTTGTCTTTATACAAGAAAAATACAATTCCATTGCTATTTACTTTTTTAAGTTTTCTATGTTATGTAACACCTTATTACTTTATAAAAATTTATCCTGAAGATTATGGAGATAGATTGGAGTTACCCGCAATGTTGGGACTTTTTTTAAGTATTTATTTTTTGGTAAATTATTTTAAAAAATTAAATCAAGAGAACGAAGAAAAATTATCAGAAGCTTATCAGAAATTAGAAGAAACTAAAAAAAGTGAACTGGCACACTTGCAATTAAAATCGTTAAAAGCGCAAATGAATCCTCATTTTATGTTCAATGCTATGAATTCTATTCAACATTTGGTATTAAAGGGAGATAAACATGAAGCTTATCAATATTTATCTAAATTTTCAGAAATGATAAGAGAAAATTTAAAAAGAAGCGAAGAAAGTTTTATCTATTTTGAAGATGAAATATCAATGCTTCAAAAATATTTAGAATTAGAAAAACTCCGTTTTAAAGATAATTTTCAATATAAATTAAAAGGATTAAATCAACTAGAACATCTTAAAATTCCATCTATGATTATGCAACCTTTTATAGAAAATGCAATAAAACACGGTTTATTACACAAAATAGAAGGAATAAAGCAATTAGAGATAGAGTTTAAACAAACCGAGGTTTTGGAGTGTATAATTACAGACAATGGTGTTGGTATAAAAGCATCTTTAAAAATTAACAAACAAAACAATACAAATCACTCTTCTTTTTCTACCAAGGCAATTAGAGATAGGTTACAATTATTAAAAGATTATTATGGAACAGATATAGGATTTGATTATTTACCTAGTGAGGAAGGAACTAAGGTGAAATTGAAAATACCTTATACTTTTGAAGAGGCTTAAATTAAGAGTTACAATGTATAAAAAAATAGTAGATATAGGTGTTTTGGAGAAATATTCCGATACTAAAAATAAGCAAATTTACTTGTTAAATACCTATGCACTCATAACAATACATTTTACCTTTATAATGCCTGTTGGTGATTTTATAACAGGAATTTTAAATGATAAAATACTATATTCTTACTTGTTTATTTTTTTGAACATGATATTTGTTTTAGTGTTAAATAAGTTAGAAAAACACAAAATAGCCAGACTACTTTGGATGTTTGTTATTTTGATTAACATTTTTTTATTTTCTACAGTTATCATGCCAGGTTCGTATAATGAATATTATTATGCTTTTTTATCGGGAATTGCTTTGTCTTTATATAAAAAACACACAATTCCTATACTGTTTACAATTTTAAGCTTTTGTTTATTTTTTGTACCGTATTATGGAATTGTATCTTATTCTAAGGAGGTGGTTTCTAAATTAGATATATCTGCAGTTGTAGGATTGTTTTTATGTTTTTATTTTTTGGTAAATTATTTTAGAAAAAACAATATTGAAAGTGAAAGAAAATTATTAGAAGCTTTAAAAAAATTAGAAGAGAGCAAAAAGAGAGAATTAGTTCAGTTAGAATTAAAATCTTTAAAAACTCAAATAAATCCTCATTTTATATTCAATTCGGTAAACGCAATTCAGGGATTGGTTTTAAAAGGAGATAAGCATGATGCATATCAATATTTATCAAAATTCTCGAAAATAATTCGGGATAGTGTCAATGCAAATAGTAAAGATTATGTAAAACTGGATCAAGAAGTAACATTGCTTCAAAAATATTTAGAATTGGAAAAGTTAAGGTTTCAGAATATGTTTGAATATCATTTAATAGTTGCTCCTGATATAGGAACTGTTTTTATTCCATCTACAGTGATTCAAACTTTTGTAGATGATATTGTGTTAAGGGTTTTTCATACACCAAAATCACTTAAAAAAATATCAATTCAAGTTAGAAAAGAAAGTGAGGTTTGTGTAGATGTTATAGATAATGGCATTAGTGTAAAATCTTACAAAGAGTTGATAAATGAATCGGATTTAATCACTTCTAAAGAATCAATAGCTCAAATCATCAATATATTTAATGAATCTTATCAACTAAAAATTAAGTACACAATTTCTCAAGAAGGAGAAGAAACAATCACAAAAATTAAGATCCCCTATTTAACAAAGTTATGAAAGTAATTAAAAACTTATACAATTCTATTTTAACCATAGGTTGGTCGTCGGCTCTAGATAAAACAGAAACCAAAAGGCTTAGAATTTTAAATTTTGCAGCTTTCTTTTTAGGAATTAATGCATTGGTAGCCTTGTTAATTTTTTATTTAAATAAAGAATTAACTTTTGTAAGAGGGATAAGTTTAAGCGTAGAATTTTTGTTGTATTGTTTTGTGTTGTATTTAAATTCACAACAAAAAATGAATATTGCTAAAACATTTTTTGTTTTGCTGGCATTGGTCGTAATGTTTTATCACAACAACTATATTTTTAGGCATGAGTATGCTGAATATTATTACTTATTAATATCCATAGGAACTCTTATTTTTTTTGATAGCAAATGGGTTCATGTTTCTGTTTTAATTATATCCATAATTCTTTTTTATATTCCAAATTTGTTTTATGATGTGTACGATATGGAAGATTATGGATATTTTCATGTGCTGCCTTTTTTTTACGGGATGTTTATGGGGGTAAAGTATTTTAGAGACGAAAATATAAAAAACGAACAAGCTTTGGAAAAGGCTTATGCGGCTTTAGAAGAACGAAAAAAAGGTGAAGTAGCATATTTACAACTAAAATCTTTAAAAGCACAAATGAATCCTCATTTTATGTTTAATGCTATGAATTCTATTCAGAATTTAGTTTTAAAAGGAGACAAGCATGAAGCATATCAGTATTTGTCTAAATTCTCATCAATGGTAAGAGAAAATTTAAATATGAGCGAAAAAAGTTTTGTTTCTTTTGATGAAGAATATTCTTTGCTTCAAAAATATTTGGAATTAGAAAAATTAAGATTTAGAACCAATTTTGAGTATAAATTGATTGGTGCCGATAAAATGGAAGATATTTATATTCCTGCCATGATACTTCAACCTTTTGTAGAAAATGCCATCAAACATGGGTTGCTGCATAAAGTAAGTGGAAAGAAAAAGTTAAGTATAGAATTTATTCAGGACGATGTTTTTAAATGTACAATTACAGACAATGGAGTAGGTATAGAAAAATCCAAAAAAATAAATACAAGTAATAACAAGCAACATACCTCTTTTTCTACACAAGCAATTAAAGACAGGTTAGGGTTGTTAAAAGATTTTTAC
>Ga0115030_1000064_pt1 | contig 38476 bp, 55 predicted proteins | sample SidtaG_4_FD_87174 | JGI IMG/M metagenome (GOLD analysis project Ga0115030, IMG submission 87174) | Marine algal microbial communities from Sidmouth, United Kingdom - Sidmouth_Male1 metaG | ecosystem: Host-associated > Algae > Red algae > Unclassified | place: Sidmouth, United Kingdom | collected... | reverse complement strand
TGTTTTAGAATTAATAGATCACAGAGTAAATCTAACATATTTAATAATTTAATAATCAGAATGGTTCAAAAAAATAAAATATATCACAAGGAAATTATATGTAGTTAGCTACTGACCTCTAAACAATTAAATAGGTAAAATTATTTTGGCAATCATAAAGTAAATAAATATTCCAAAAATATCATTACTAGTGGTAATAAAAGGGCCTGTGGCCAAAGCTGGATCAATCCCACGTTTGTGTAGAATAATAGGGACAAAAGTTCCAATTAATGCGGCTATAATAATTACAATTACTAACGAAATTGCAATGGTTAAGCTAGTTAATATTTGGAAATCTTGTACAAAACCATAAGCCAATACCAAACAACCTAAAACAAGACCATTAATCAAGCTCAGACTAACTTCTTTTATCAATCTATCCCACAAACTTCCTTTAATATTATCATTAGCCAAACCCTGTACTATAATAGCAGAAGACTGTACTCCAACATTACCTGCCATGGCAGCAATTAAAGGAGTAAAAAAGAAAAGGATAGGAAAACGACTTAAGGTATCTTCAAAACTTCCCATAATAGCTGCAGCTCCCAAACCACCAAACAGTCCTAGAATTAGCCAAGGTAATCTTGCTTTTGTCAACTCTAAAATAGAATCATCGGCCTCAACATCATCGGTAATACCCGCAGCCATTTGATAATCTTCTTTGGCTTCGTCAATAATAACATCTACAATATCATCAATAGTAATTTGCCCTACTAAACGATTCATTTCATCAACAACAGCTACTACGACTAAATCGTATTTTTGCATTACTTTGGCAACATCTTCAGCTTTGTCATCTACTTTAACAGAGGTGATAGAGGTGGAGTATACTTCGTTTACCAGCGCTTTTGTAGATGTAGTTAGCAAACTTTTTAAAGACAACCTACCTTTTAAAACATCGTTGTTGTCTACTACATATATGGTATATACACGTTCTACCTCTGTAGCTTGCAAACGCATTTCTTTAATACTTTGCATGTTGGTCCAAGACTCACGAACTTTTACGAGCTCTTTTCCCATTAAACCACCTGCAGTATCTTCATCGTAACGTAAAAGATCTACAATATCTTTGGCATGCTCTACATCTTCAATTTTTGAGATCACCTCCTCTTTTTGCTCTTCAGACAACTCAGAAATAACATCTGCTGCATCGTCAGAGTCTAACTCATCTACTTCTTTTGCAATTTCTTCAGAAGAGAGTCCTTTTAAAATATCTTCGCGAACATCTTCATCCAACTCTACAATAGCGTCAGATGTTTTGTCGGTATCTAAAATTTTGATGATACTAACGGCTAATTCAGGCTCAATTTCGTTGAAAAGTTCTGCTAAATCAGCATGATGAACATCCTTAAAAATGTTAATTACCTGCTTTGTATTGTTTTCTGCAAAAAGTTTAGAGACGTAGGCAATAAATTCTTTATTGATTTGAAATTCCATCTTTTTGTATTAAAGCGGTTAATTCAATAAAACCCTCTACAGATATTTGCTCAGGTCTTTTAGTAAATATTTTGTTTGCTCTTAGTTCATCTGATAAGTTAAAACTTTTTAAGCTACTTCGTAGCATTTTACGCCTTTGACCAAATGCTGTTTTTACAACATGTTTAAACAACTTGTCAGGAACGCTCAAAAACAACTCTTTTTTACGTTTCATAACCATAACTCCAGAATCTACTTTTGGAGGTGGGTTAAAAACCGTTGGAGGAACAGTAAATAAATATTCGGTATCGTAATAAGCTTGTGTTAAAACAGAAATAATTCCGTAGGTTTTACTCCCTGGAGCTGCACAGATTCTTTTTGCAACCTCTTTTTGAAACATTCCTCCAAATTCTGGAATAGAAGCTCTGTTATCAATGGTTTTAAAAACAATTTGACTAGAAATGTTATAAGGGAAATTTCCTATAATCGCAAATTGTTGTTCTTTAAAAATATCATTCAAGTTTATTTTTAAAAAATCACCCCCGTATATTCTAGGTCCTAAATGCAAATAATTTGCTTGTAAATATTCTACAGACTCATCATCTATCTCTATTACATGAGTTGTGCACTTTTTAGGTAATAAATACTTGGTCATCATCCCCATACCAGGACCAATTTCAAGCACATGCTCATAACCTTTTTCAGATAATATATCCGCAATTTGCTCAGCAATACTTTCATCGGTTAAAAAGTGTTGCCCTAAATGTTTTTTAGCTCTTACAGACATATTAGTTGTTTTTTTTATAGTTTCTCCAAAATATAAGTGCAATAATAGTTACTAATATATATGGAACAATCATCAGTGTAACAATACCATCGTTTAATCCTTCTGCTAAACCACTATCTCCATTTTCTACCACAGCTTTGCACATAGCGCATTGCCCATAGCTTTTAGAAAGTACAGAAAATATTATAGAAATAAAGAGGAGAAATTTTTTCATGCTAATAGTAAGGTTGTATCATAACATAAACAACAACTCCAGTAATAGCTACATACAACCATAAAGGAAATGCTAACTTAGCTAATTTTTTATGGCTTTCTATTTCTCTGTTTATGCCTTTTACAAAAGTAGTTAATACTACAGGTATAACGGCCACAGAAAGTATAATGTGTGAAATAAGTACGGTATAATAAACGTACTTTATAGCTCCTTCTCCTCCGTAGGATGTAGAATCACTTGTCATGTGATAAAGTACATACATAATTAAAAAAAGAGCAGAACAGAGTAAAGATAATTTGATGGTTAACTCATGAGCTCTAATTTTTCCGTTTTTCACAAAAATCAAGGCGAGTATCAACAATAAAGAGGTAATTCCGTTTACAGTTGCATAGATTGGAGGCAAAAAAACAGGCAATTTTAAATCTAATTTAATACCAAATAAAAACACAACTGCTGCTGGAATAGCAATTGACAGAATTGTGATGAGTTTTTTGTAGTTTCTAGTTGTTTCCATCGGGGTTTGTTTTAATTTATTCATCTAATAATAGTTGGATATCTTCTTTAATCATGGTTACCTCTTTAAGATCTATACCTTGGTAAAATATTTTTGGATTCCCGTATTGATCTTTTCTAGATCTTAAATATCCGTTTTGATCCACTAAAGCAAAAAAACCTTGATGCTCAAAACCACCTGCAACTTCTGGGTTGATACCAGCGAATATATTGAGTCCTTTGTTCGCCATTTCAAACATAGTATCTCTATTACCCGTTAAAAAATGCCAATTTAGGCTAGTCACACCATATTGCTCAGCATATTCTTTTAGTTTTAAAGGTGTATCAACACTTGGATTGATGGTAAAGGATGCAATTCCAAAATCTTTTTTTTGTCCGTATTCTTTCTCTAATACCCTCATGTTTTTTGTCATGATAGGACAAATTGATGGACAGGTTGTAAAAAAGAATTCCACTACAAAAACCTTACCCTCAAAATCTACATTGGTAATGGTTTGGTTGTTTTGGTTGGTAAATGCAAAAGCTGGCATTTTACGGGCTTTATTGTTTAAAACAATATAGCCTAAGCCACTTTTGTTAGGCAACTCCTCTTCAACGTGGTTCAATCTAGTATTTCTTGGTTCTGCGTGGTGTTTATAGTTTCTAACCACAAAAATCCCAAATATAAGAATGATAAAAGCGAAGCCTACGTATGAATATGGTTTATTTTTCATCTTTTCCTAATCTTTCTTTTCGTGATGTGGTAGATACCTCTTGTTCGTAAAATACATTTTCTGTATCTGTTAATAATTTATTTTTTAAATCGTTTACAGAAGACATATCATAGCAAAAAACATCTTCTCCAATCTTATCGTCATCAGTTCTACCTCTTTGGTTATTTTTTTTATCAACAATAAAAGCTTTGTTAGATGCAAAATTAACATCTAGAGGAGTATCTGTTTTTAAGGAATTGTAAATACTTGCTGTTTGAAGAGAATCTAAGCAAATAAATTTCCATTTAAAAAACTTATCACCAGCAGTTTTTGTCAACCTTTTTTTGATAATATCTATTTGTGGATTATTTTCGTTACAATAAAAAGAAATCATTTGAAATTTTTTGTATTTCGCTAGTTTTTTAAAAACGACTTCATTAATATTAAATATTTGTGTGTCTTTTAAACTAGGTTTTTTACCTAAAAAAGTTATAACATTGATGTTATCTTTAAAGGTAATTTCCCCATTATCTACGGTAGAGACATCAGTAATATTTGTTTTAAATATTTCGCAAGGCATAAAATTTACTTTTCCCAATGATAAGAAAATAAAAAAAGCCAATGGTCCTATAAATAGAAGTGATAAAATGATTTTTTTATTCATGTTTGTTGAGGTTTGAATAGCAAAAAAGGTGGATAAATCCACCTTTTGTATTGTAATAATTCCTATAAATTAATATTTCCAGTTTACAAAAGGAGCTATAGAATCGTGTACGTAACTACCTTCTATTAGTAATAAAGTTACTAAATAAGGTATTAAAATTACTAAAGGAATAATAATTGAATTTACAAAGTTTTTACGCTCGTGATTCATGTGCATAAAATACCACATAATTCCTGCAGCTTTTACTAAAGTTAAAATAATGAATATCCAGTTTAACAATGAAGTTCCTAGAAAGTTTGTATAATGCAAACCGTGAGGTTTCCAAATTCCCAATGCTACTTCTACAATTGTTATTGCTGATAAATATCCAAAAACTGTCCAGATTAACTTTGTGTTTGATTCTTGTTGTGCCATAATATACTTATGTTTTTGCTTTTTTTAATTATACTAAGTAGAAGAATGTAAATACAAATACCCACACTAAATCTACAAAGTGCCAGTACAATCCTACTTTTTCTACCATTTCGTAATGTCCTCTTCTTTCGTAAGTACCTACTAAAACATTTATAAAAATAATAATGTTTAAAGCTATACCTGAACAGACGTGAAAACCGTGAAAACCAGTAATAAAGAAAAAGAAATCTGCAAATTGGCTAGAACCATATTCATTAACCTCTAAATTAGCTCCTCTTACAACTCTTGTAGATTGTTCCAAGAATTTTAAGGCTTCATTTTTGTCTAAAATAACAACCTTTTGTTTTGTCTCTGGGTTTAGTTTTTCCAAACGAATTCCTCCAACTTCTGTACTGAACTTAAAATCTTCAATCAGTCCGTTTGTAGTGTACTCATAAGTTGTTTCTCCTTTTTCAAACCACAGTCCGTTTTTGCGAGTGTGCTCTACTGTTTGATTGTCTGGAGTTGCAAAATCTTCCAAAGCAATTTGCTTTCCCTCGTGGTTTACAAATTGAATGATTTTACCATCCTTTAATTGAACGGCACCAAATTCACCTTTAATAAAGTTCTTCCATTCCCAAGCTTGGGAACCTACAAAAACCAAACCACCAATAATGGTTAAGAACATGTAAGTAATTACTTTGTTTTTTTTCATTTGATGTCCAGCATCTACAGCCAATACCATGGTAACAGACGAGAATATTAAAATAAACGTCATTAATGCAACATAGTACATTGGATAATTTCCGTGAAAAAACGGAAAGTGTGTAAATACTTCGTCTGCAATAGGCCAAATATCAATGAATTTATAACGTGTAAATCCGTAAGCAGCTAAAAATCCTGCAAAAGTTAAGGCGTCGGATAAAATGAAGAACCACATCATCATTTTTCCATAACTAGCACCTAACGGTCTAGTAGCTCCACCTTCCCATACGTTTGTTTTCTGATCAGCAGTTGTTGCGTTCATAAGTGTTATTATTGTTTTAGTTCCGTTTATTTGTTCAATTGGCAAATTTAAGAATTTTGATTAAGTATTAAAATAAAAGAATAAAAATAGTACAATCCATAGTAAATCTAAAAAGTGCCAAAAAATATTACCTAACTCTAGTCCTAATGTGTTGTTGCTGTTGTATTTACCTAGTATTTGTTTGGTTAACATTACAATTAAAACAATTATTGCAGCAAAAATATGCAATAAGTGTGTAAAAACAATAACCATTAGCATGGAAGATGAAATCAAACTTTTAGGTCCTGTAAAAAACAAACCAGACGCCTTTAATTCGTCAAAACCTTTAAATTGAGAAATTACAAAACCTACACCCAAAGCCAAAGTTGTTGCTAATAAAATTGTAGTTAGGTTTTTATTCCCCTTTTTGGCAAAGTAAACGGAGAGCTGCACGGTTATACTACTTATCAAAATAAGAACCGTGCTTGTTATTAAAGCTGTAGGCAAATCAAAAGAAACCCAGTCCTCTCTTTTACTACTAATCACATAAGCACTTACCAAACCAGCAAACATCATCGTCATGCTTATTAGAGAAATCCATAACATGGGTTTTGCTGTTTTTTTTCTACCAGCAGTTAACTCTTCTTTAATATTTATTGTATTTTCCATTTTAATGAAGGAATTTATCTATTATATATATAATTTGAATTGCTGTGATGTAAAATACACTTGCCAACATTAGTTTTTTAGCAGTTTCTTTACTTAAATTTTTGTATAGCAGAACACCATAATAAAATAGAATAGTTCCACTACAAAAAATAAGAAATGCCGTTGCAGGGTATATATAAAAAGCTCCTGTTTTTTTAAACGTAGGAAGTATAGAGACTAAAATAAGCATCACCGTGTAAATTAATATTTGGATGACTGCTTTTTTATCTCTTTTACCCATGGGTAATAAATTGTAGCCAGCTTTTAGATATTCATCGTGCCCTAACCAACCAATGGCCCAAAAATGAGGAAATTGCCAAAAAAACTGAATCATAAATAAAACTCCTGCTTCTATTCCAAAATTGTTAGTAGCAGCAACCCATCCTAGCATAAAGGGAATGGCTCCAGGAATAGCACCTACAAAAACGGCTAAAGGTGTAATTCCTTTCAAGGGTGTGTAAGCACAGGTGTATAAAAAGATAGAGATGGCTCCAAACAAGGCGGTTTTTTCGTTAATAATATATAATATTCCTAAACCTAATATCGTAAAACTAACAGCGATTGTCATACTTGTAGTAATCGTATATCTACCTGTTGGTAAAGGTCTATTTTGAGTTCGTTTCATCAATTTGTCAATATCTTTCTCTATAATTTGATTGAAAGCATTGGATGCTCCTACCATTAAATATCCGCCAATAGCTAAAAGGGTTACGGTATAATAATTTATAGTATCTACGGCTAACAAATATCCTGCAATAGCCGAAAAAACAACACTTAAAGAAAGGCCTACCTTTGTTAGTTGTTTAAAATCACTTAAGAAAGTGTTTTTAGGAAGGACTAAAGAGTTGTTCGTATTTGACATTTAGTATGATTCTAAATTTTTTGCAAAGATACGGATAAAATTTGCATCGAAATTAAAGTTCTAAAATTAATTTAAGTACTGATGTATAGTTGTCTATGTTTAAAATGAAAAAAAACTAAAAAAAAGATGCAATTATTTTTTTGATAAAAGGATTTTCTTCTATATTTGCACTCGCATTTACATAGATGCACACGTTCATAAAATTAAATAGTTAATATATCAAATATTTAGTGTAAACTAAATGCTCAAGTGGTGGAATTGGTAGACACGCTGGACTTAAAATCCAGTGGGCAGAAATGCCCGTATGGGTTCAAGTCCCATCTTGAGTACAAGTTTTTATAGAGTTATTAGTTTACACACGCTCAAGTGGTGGAATTGGTAGACACGCTGGACTTAAAATCCAGTGGGCAGAAATGCCCGTATGGGTTCAAGTCCCATCTTGAGTACAAAATCCTTATCTTTTATTAGATAAGGATTTTTTGTTATGTTGGTTTACGTATACATATATAATAGAATTTATTTTAGGAAATTTTTGATTCCATAACTCGCGAAAACCCCTTCGCCTGTAGCGGCAGCCACTTGTGCTATAGCACCTTCTCTACAATCTCCAGCGGCAAAAATTCCTTCTACAGAAGTCTGAGCTAAGTTTTTAGTGATCACAAGCCCTTTGTTGTTTAAATCAACCACTTTTTTAAAGTTTTTAGTGTTAGGGGTTAATCCAATAAATACAAACGCTCCGTCGGCAGTAATTTCTTTTTGTTCTCCGCTAGTATTATCTTTTATAACAATTCCTTTAAACAGGTTGTTGTCCGTTTTTGTAAATTCAATGGGTGTACTATTGTTGTAGACTTCAATATTATCAATATCATCTAGTTTTTCTATATAAGTGTTAGATGCTTTAAATTTTTCAGATCGATTGATGATCTTCACGCTTTTACAAAAGTTTGCTAAAAAAATACTTTCTTCTAAGGCTGAGTTTCCTCCCCCAATAACAACTACTTCTTTGTCTTTATAAAACGCTCCATCACATGTTGCACAAAAGTGAATTCCAGAACCTATTAAGTCTTTTTCGTTAGGAATTCCTGTTTTTTTATAGATTGAGCCTGTGCATAGAACCACAGTTTTAGTCAAATAAGTTCCCATGATCGTTGTAAGTTCAAAAAGATCATCTTTTTTTTTGATGTCTGATACTTCTTCACCCGTTCTAATTTCAGCTCCGTAAGTTTTGGCTTGATGTTCCATACGTTCCATTAACTTAGGTCCAGATATTTTATCGAATCCAGGATAGTTTTCAATTTTTTCCGTTAAAAATGCATTTCCTCCAATGTTTTTTTGTTCTAATATTAAGGTATTAAATTTATCTCTTTGTGCATAAATAGCAGTGGTTAATCCTGCAGCTCCTCCGCCTATAATAATAGAATCATATACCTTGTTTTCTTTTTTAGAATCTATGTTTAGTAGTTCTTTTAATTTTAAATTGTTTGGGTTTGTGTAGCTAGTTCCGTTTAGAATAAGTGTTGGTATACTTCTTTTTCCGTTATTAATAGCTTCTACCTTTTCAATAGCCCAATCATGTTTATCAATGTCGACAAATTGGAAATTAACGCTATTATCGCTTAAATAACTTTTTGCTCTTCTACAATCAGGGCACCAATCTGCTCCAAATAAAATAAGTTGCCCTTCTGGATTGATGCCTAGTATGCTAGACAAGGTTGCGTTGTTAGGGTTGGTATAAGACTTATTATTTAAAACAATAGTAGGTATAATTCTTTTACCGTTGTTTATAGATTCTACCTTTTGCGTAGCATGCTCGTCTATATCTACATCTATAAATTTAAAATTGATATTATTCTTTTTTAAATAAGATTTAGCTCTTCTGCAATCTGCGCACCAGTCTGCTCCATATAAAGTTATATTGTTCATTTTTAGTTGTTTTGTGGCTGATAGTTAAGATAGGGCTTTACAACTAAATAACAAAGAAATCTATAAATGCAATATTATTAAGTGCGTGTTTAGAGACTAGTTGTAAATTTATTGGGGATTTCAGTTTCTACCATAAACGGTTTGTTATTATGGCGAAATGTAAGTTTCCATGCATGTAAAAAAAGAGTATCTGTAGGGTAGGTTAATGGGTTTTTTTTAAAGTAGTTAGCGTTTTTGTATCCCTCATCTCCCTTAATAGGGAAACCTAGTTGTGCTAAATGCAATCTTATTTGGTTTGTTCTTCCTGTGTGAGGAATGACTTCTAGCAGTGTTAAATTTTGAGAAGTCTTTTTCTGTAAAACCTTAAATTCTGTATAGGCATCAATCCCATTTTCAGATGAAGCCCTACCACCTCCAGCAGTTTTATTTAAGCCTATTTTTGTATGGCTGTTAAAATTATTCTCGTTAGGAATTCCTTCTACAATTGCTAGGTATGTTTTTTGAGTTTTCTTGTTTTCAAATTGAGAGCCAATGGTGTTTACAATTTTCTTGGTTCTCCCTAAAATTACTATTCCCGTGGTGTTTGCATCTAATCTATGAATGATTTTAAAGTCTTCTTTTGGGAAAGCAAGTTTTAAAATTTCTATTAAAGAATTTCTATTAAACCTTCCGCTTGGATGCATTGGAAGTGGAGCAGGTTTATTAATAATGATGATATCGCCATCAGTGTATAATAGTTGAATATTGTTACTAACCTCAGGCTCTATTCTTGGAGTAGAAAAATGTTCGGTAATATATCCTGCTTTTAGAATAGAGTTTTTGTTGGCAGGTTTTTTGTTAATCAACAAGCTTTGGTTTTTGATTTTCTCTAGCCAGCTTTCTTTGGTAGCGCGAGGTACTACTTCTAGAAAAAAGTCAATAATATTATATCCTTCGTATTTTTTCTTAACTGGAAGTCTGTAATGTGTGGGTTTTGGAATGCTACCAGGTAGAGGTTGTGTAACTTGCTTAATTCTTCTGTTGAATAATTCCTGAGAAATCATTTGTTGTTGTGTTTTTATTGAAAAACAATGCTTTTACTTCAGGTTTGGTAATTTCAATCAATGTAAAAACACCTAGTAAAATCCCCAAAACTCCAGTAAAGCAACTCAAAACAGCAATAACAACTGTAAAATAATAGTTTTTCTGTTTTTTTAAATAGTAGGCAGTTAAGAAATTACCAATAACAAAGAGTATAAACAAAATGCCCAATGCTGTTCCTATACCTACAATGTATTTGATGATAGTTTCAATAGAAAAAGGTAACTCACCATTACTTTGTATTTGGTAGTTAAACGAGTTGTTACCGCTAAACAAAAAAGAAACAAAAGCAAAATTTAGCCATATAAATATAGAAGAAAAAGCCAATAAGCAGCCTTTAATAATATACAAAACACTATAAGTTTCTAAGTTGTTTTTCATGGTTAAGATTGTTGTTCTGCTCCTGTTTTTTTAACATATTTGGTTAAGATAACAATATTAGACCCGTTAATACGGCCTTCTATTTGTTGACTGTTATTATGTACTAAAGAAATGTTTCTAATAGCAGTTCCTCTCTTTAAGGTAAAGCTACCAGCTCCCTTAATATCTTTATCCTTAATCATGGTTACAGTATCTCCACTTTCTAAAAGAGCACCATTAGAGTCTCTGTGTATTGTTTTTTCGTCTTCATTTAAGTGGTCTCCTGTAGCTTCAGCAAAACGTAAATCTTTGTCTTCTAAGTACATCATGTCTAGTAAATCTTGCGGCCAACCTTCACTACGTAAACGCTGTAACATTCTCCAAGTAGCAATCTGTACAGCTTTGTGTTCACTCCACATAGAGTCGTTTAAGCATCTCCAATGATTAGAGTCCATAAGATCTAAGTTTTCAATTTGTTCTTTACATTTGGTAGAGACTAATAAGTTGGTATCTAGTGTGTCGTTCAAACTAGGTTTTAGTCTAATGTTGTGTAAAGTTCCAATAACTCCTGACAATTCACATTTGTTTCCGCTTCTTTTTTCTAACTCTTCTCTAATGTTCATAGTAATGTTGATTCGTTTAAAACAAAATTTACTTTATTAACAACTCTTAATCTTTAATTGATCATTCTTTGTCTTACAGCTTCATACAAAAAAGCACCACAAGCAACAGATACATTTAAAGATCCTATTTTACCTAACAAAGGTAATTTTACTTTGGTGTCTGCTATTTTTAATATGGATGGATTGATTCCTCTATCCTCAGACCCCATCACAATTGCTGTAGGTTGGTTAAAGTTTGCGTCAAAAATTGTTTCTTCTGTTTTTTCTGTAGCGCATACAATTTTAATATCAGCGGCTTGTAGCATAAAAATAGCATCTTTAATATGATCTACTTTACAAACAGGTACATTAAAAGCAGCCCCAGCTGATGTTTTTACAGTCTCTCCGTTGATAGGAGCGTTTCCTGTTTTAGGAATAATAATTCCGTGAACCCCTGTGCATTCCGCAGTTCTAATAATAGCCCCAAAATTTCTAACATCAGATATTTGATCCAGTAAAATAAATAAAGGAGTTTCTCCTTTTTCTATGGTAGTGGTAATTAAATTGTCTAAATCATAAAAAGGAACGGGAGCAATTAATGCACCTGCACCTTGATGGTTGTTGTCTCTAGACATTCTGTCTAGTTTTTCAACCGGAACAATACTAGAGGTGATGTTGTTGGCTTTAATTAATTGTTTTAACTCAATCATTAAAGGACCGTTAATGTCTTTTTGTAAAAAAACTTTATCAATAGAGTTTCCTGCGTTTATAGCTTCAATAATGGCTCTAATACCAAATATTTTTGAGGTTTGTTTTTCCATAATGCAAATGTAAGATTTAAGATTTTGATTTTTAAGAATTATCAAGGTTAAAAAACAGTCACAAAGTTAACATGAAAAAGACCATTATTTAAATTAAAGGAAGTGTCTTGATTTTTTCCAACAGCATAACTTATTTTTAAAATGCCAGTCTTTACACCTAAAGTGTAACCAAGGCCAAAACTCAGTAAATTATTTTCTAGATCTAGGTTTTTAAAATATCCAATATCAGAGAAAATATACAAGTAACTAATTGGGTTGTTGTAATAACGATATTCTAGATTAATATAATTGTATAGGTGGCCGGTAATACTTTGTTCTAAAAACCCTCGCATGGTTGTGGCTCCACCAATTCTGTACAGTTCATTGGGACTTTTGTTTTTAGAAGCTAAATAGGAATTTCTGTTTCTTGTGTAAATGTGATTGTTTGGGTAGATTTCAAAATCGTAGATAAAATCACTTCTAAAAGTTTGTTGTTTTGTTGTTATAGCGCTGTTTCTATTTCCGTAACTATAGTCTAATTCTAGTTTTATTTTAGGCGTTTTCCATCTGTTGATGATTTGGTAGGTGTAAGTAAAACCCAAAATATTCTTGGCGTATTCTTCGTTTTTGGTTGCTGTTTCTTCTAAAGTTATAGATTTCTCGTTAGTATAATATGTTTTAACGATGTGTTTGTAATGCGGAACGTAACCCAAATAAAGACTCTGTTTTGTGTTGACAAAAGATGTATCTTGTCTAAAAGTGTTTAAATTGTAAGTAAAGTTAATAGGACTGTTAAAAATATAGGGGTTGTCTACGTGTAGAATTATTTCTTGTTGATCTTCTCCGGAGTTGTTCCATTTAAAAGCAAAAGTTTCCCCTTTGTGTAGTGTGTTGGTTAGAGAAATATCAATATATCCGTTAAACTTAATTTTTTCTTTTCCCTCTTGGTTGCTAAAACCAAAAAGAGCATCTAGTCTATTGGCTTTTATTTTCTTTGTATATAAATATAAGTGCGTAGAATCTCTTGTGAATAAAACAGCTGGTTTTCTAATATTTTTTGCAAAGCTCAATTGATTTATTTTGGCCTCCGTTTTTACAAGTGTTTGTTTGCTAAAAGGTTTGTTGGTTTTTATATAATGTTTGATAAACCTTTTTGGGAATTTTTTGTATCCCTTATTCACTATTTTGTTCGTATATCTACTTTTAGATTGATTGAGTTTTAAATCGCACCAAAGTGTATCGTTTTTGTAAATATGGTTTTGAAGTTTTAATTCTGTAAAACTTTGCCCTTCCTGATCGAACTCTAAAGAAATGTTTTCCATCCATTGATGTAGGTTTTCAGGCTTTAGATAAATGCTTTCTTTGTTTTTTTGTAAAATTTTAATATTTTCATCAGTCAATTTTTTGATGATTATAGTTGAAATTTTGCGGTTGAGTTCTATAAAATAAGCTTCTAAACTATCTTTTTTTATACGTTTTGTTTTGTAGAAGTAATATCCCTTTTGGTGTAGAAAAGTTTTAAGCGCTTCTTTATTATGAATATCTTTTAAAGAAAAATCTACGGACAAGCTATCTTCTAATACGTAAACGCTTTTTTTTTCTTGGGCAAAATATAATTTTGACACAAAGAAAAACAAAAGGCTAAATTTTAAAATATTCATACAAAACAAAACTATTAGAAAATTACCTATCAATATAATTCTTGATGATATTAATTTATCATAAAAAAACAATAAAATAGATGAATTAGTGTAGCAAAAAAAAATCATTTAAAAAGTATGTTTTTTTAAATTAACTCATTGATATTTGATTATTTAGATATTTTTACTACCTTTGCAAACCCTTAAAGATAATTTTAAGGGAGTAATATTAAAACGTTATATATATTAATTTATGCCAACTATTCAACAATTAGTTAGAAAAGGAAGAGCCCAAGTTACTAAGAAGAGTAAATCGGCTGCTTTGAAGGCATGTCCACAACGCCGTGGAGTATGTACGCGTGTTTATACTACAACACCTAAGAAACCTAACTCGGCAATGCGTAAAGTAGCGCGTGTGAGGTTAACAAATGGTAATGAGATAAACGCATACATTCCAGGAGAAGGGCATAACCTACAAGAGCACTCGATAGTATTAGTAAGGGGAGGAAGAGTAAAAGATTTACCAGGGGTGAAGTACCACGTAGTGCGTGGAGCTTTAGATACTGCTGGTGTTGAGGGAAGAACTCAACGTAGATCTAAGTATGGAACTAAGCGTCCAAAAAAATAATCTATTAATCTTTTAAATTCTTAAGAAAACATGAGAAAAAGAAGAGCAAAAAAAAGAGTTCTTTTACCGGATCCAAAATTTAACGATCAGTTGGTAACACGTTTTGTGAATAACTTAATGTGGGATGGAAAGAAATCTACAGCGTTCAAGATTTTTTACGATGCATTAGAGATTGTAGAAAATAAAAAAGGAGAAGATAATGAAAAATCTTCTCTAGAAATATGGAAAGATGCATTGTCTAACGTAATGCCTCAAGTAGAAGTACGTAGCCGTCGTGTTGGTGGTGCTACTTTTCAAATTCCAATGCCAATTAGACCAGACCGTAAGGTTTCTATGGCAATGAAGTGGTTGATTTCTTACTCTAGAAAGAGAAATGAAAAAACTATGGCTCAGAAATTAGCTGCAGAAGTATTAGCTGCTGCAAAAGAAGAAGGAGCTGCTGTTAAGAAGAGAGTTGATGTACATAAGATGGCAGAAGCGAATAAAGCATTTTCACACTTTAGATTCTAATAACACACAAAATGGCTAGAGATTTAAAATTAACTAGAAATATTGGTATTGCTGCGCATATTGATGCAGGAAAAACTACAACTACAGAGCGTATTTTGTATTATACTGGAGTGTCTCACAAAATTGGTGAGGTTCACGATGGTGCTGCAACTATGGACTGGATGGAACAAGAGCAAGAAAGAGGTATTACAATTACTTCTGCTGCAACTACTTGTACTTGGAAGTTTCCTGTAGAAAATGGTGAGACTACCAATGATACCAAAGGATATCATTTTAATATTATCGATACTCCAGGTCACGTTGACTTTACAGTAGAGGTAAACCGTTCTTTGCGTGTATTAGATGGTTTGGTTTTCTTATTTAGTGCAGTTGATGGTGTTGAGCCTCAATCTGAAACTAACTGGAGATTAGCAGACAACTATAAAGTGCCTCGTATTGGGTTTGTAAATAAAATGGACCGTCAAGGATCAAACTTTGCAAACGTATGTACACAGGTAAAGGAGATGTTAGGATCTAACGCTGTTGAGATCGTTTTACCAATTGGTGAAGAGAACGATTTTAGAGGGGTTGTTGATTTAGTAAAGAACAGAGCAATTGTATGGCACGATGATACGCAAGGGGCAACTTTTGATATAGTAGATATTCCTGAAGATTTAGTTGAAGAGGCTGCTGAAGCACGTCTTAGATTGATCGAGGAAGTTGCATCTTATGACGAGAATTTATTAGAGAAGTTCATGGAAGATGAAAACTCTATCTCAGAAGAAGAAGTACATGCTGCATTAAGAGCTGCGGTTATGGATATGGCTATCATACCTATGATTTGTGGATCTTCATTTAAAAATAAAGGGGTACAGTTTTTATTAGATGCTGTATGTCGTTATTTACCTTCTCCAATGGATAGACCTAATATTATAGGTACAAATCCGGATACTGAAGAAGAAGCTACAAGAAAACCAGATGTAAAAGATCATTTCTCTGCATTGGCATTTAAAATTGCTACAGATCCTTTTGTGGGACGTTTGGCATTTTTCCGTGCTTATTCAGGAAGATTAGATGCTGGTTCTTATATCTTGAATAACCGTTCTGGAAAGAAAGAACGTATTTCACGTATATACCAAATGCATGCAAATTCTCAAATAGCTATCGATTATATCGAGGCAGGAGATATTGGAGCAGCTGTAGGATTTAAAGATATAAAAACAGGAGATACAATGTCATCATTAGATGCTCCTATCGTTTTAGAATCTATGGATTTTCCAGCACCAGTAATTGGTATTTCTATAGAGCCTAAAACAAAGGCTGATGTTGATAAAATGGGTATTGCTTTAGGTAAATTAGCTGAAGAAGATCCTACATTTACTGTTAAGACTGATGAAGCTTCAGGACAAACTGTTATTTCTGGAATGGGTGAATTACACTTAGAGGTATTAGTAGACCGTATGAAGCGTGAATTTAAGGTTGAAGTAAACCAAGGACAACCTCAAGTAGAATACAAAGAAGCAGTAACTAAAACTACAGAGCACAGAGAGACTTATAAAAAGCAATCTGGAGGACGTGGTAAGTTTGGAGATATTGTATTTACAATGGGGCCTGTAGATGAGGACTTTGAAGGAACTGGATTGCAATTTGTTGACCAAATTAAAGGTGGGCGTATTCCTAAGGAATTTATCCCAGCGGTAGAAAAAGGATTTAAAGAGTCTATGCAAAATGGACCTTTAGCTGGTTTCGTAATGGATTCATTAAAAGTTGTTTTGACAGATGGTTCTTTTCACCCAGTGGATTCTGATGCATTATCTTTTGAATTAGCGGCTAAAATGGGATACAAGGCTTGTGCAAAAGCTGCAGGAGCAATTATCTTAGAGCCAATTATGAAAATGGATGTAATCACTCCTGAGGAAAACATGGGAGATATCGTAGGTGACTTAAACAGGCGTAGAGGTCAGGTAAGCGATATGAGTGATAGAGGAGGAGCAAAAGTTGTAAAAGCAGATGTTCCATTATCAGAAATGTTTGGATATGTAACTACATTACGTACGTTATCATCAGGTAGAGCAACTTCAACAATGGAGTTTTCTCACTTCGCACAAACACCTTCTAACGTATCAGAAGAGGTAATTGCAGCTTCTAAAGCTTAATTTAAAAACATTAGACATGAGTCAAAAAATCAGAATAAAATTAAAGTCTTACGACTATAACTTAGTAGATAAGTCTGCTGAGAAAATCGTAAAGACGGTAAAGTCTACTGGTGCTGTTGTAAACGGACCAATTCCTTTACCAACAAATAAAAAGATTTTTACTGTATTACGTTCTCCACACGTAAACAAAAAATCAAGAGAGCAATTTCAATTATCTTCTTATAAAAGATTATTAGACATTTATAGTTCTTCATCTAAGACAATTGATGCGTTAATGAAATTGGAGTTACCTTCTGGAGTAGAGGTAGAAATCAAAGTTTGATAAAATTTAATTAGAAGTAAAACCAGCTTAATATTATTAAGCTGGTATTTATGTCTATTAGAAATATATTTAATAACAATAATTAATTAATAATAATGTCTGGGTTAATAGGAAAAAAAATCGGAATGACTAGCATTTTTGATGAGAACGGGAAGAATATTCCTTGTACTGTCATACAAGCTGGTCCATGTGTAGTTACCCAAGTCAGAACTGAGGATGTAGATGGTTATTCTGCTATCCAATTAGGTTTCGATGACAAATCTGACAAGAATACTACCAAAGCATTGCAAGGTCATTTTGCAAAAGCTGGTACTACTTCTAAAAGAAAAGTTGTTGAGTTTAGTTTTGATGAGGAGTTGAATTTAGGGGATACAGTAGGTGTAGATCTATTTGTTGAAGGTGAATTTGTGGATGTAAGTGGAATTTCTAAGGGTAAAGGTTTCCAAGGTGTTGTAAAGCGTCATGGATTTGCTGGAGTTGGTCAAGCAACTCACGGTCAACATAACCGTTTAAGAGCTCCAGGATCTATTGGTGCTGCATCTTACCCTGCACGTGTGTTCAAAGGGATGCGTATGGCAGGAAGAATGGGAGGAGATACCATTAAAGTTGAAAATTTAAGAGTATTGAAAGTTGTTGCTGACAAGAACTTAATCGTAGTAAAGGGATGTATTCCTGGTGCTAAGAACTCTTACGTAACTATCGAGAAATAATGAAAGTATCAGTTTTAGATTACACAGGAAAAGATACAGGTCGTCAGGTAGAGTTATCTGATGCGGTATTCGCTATAGAGCCAAATAATCATGCAGTTTACTTAGATGTAAAGCAACACTTGGCAAACAAAAGACAAGGAACTCATAAGGCTAAAGAAAGAGCTGAGATTTCTGGATCAACAAGAAAGATTAAAAAACAAAAAGGAACAGGTACTGCTCGTGCAGGATCTATCAAATCTCCTACTTTTAGAGGTGGAGGTAGAGTTTTTGGACCAAGACCAAAAGATTATTCTTTCAAATTGAATAAAAACTTAAAGAGATTGGCTAGAAAATCTGCTTTCAGTTTGCAGGCAAAAGAGTCAAACATTATCGTTTTAGAGGACTTCAATTTTGAAGCACCAAAGACAAAAGATTTCATTAACGTATTGAAAGCTTTAGAGTTAGATAATAAAAAATCTCTATTTGTCTTGGGTGAGTCAAATAATAATGTATATTTGTCATCACGAAATCTAAAAGGGTCTGTAGTTGTAACTACCTCAGAATTAAACACTTACAAGGTATTGAATGCTGGAAAAGTTGTTCTGTTAGAGGGTGCAATATCAGATATTGAAGCTAATTTAAGTAAATAGGGAGAGAAATGAGTATTTTAATTAAGCCTATTATTACAGAAAAAGCAACAAAAGATAGTGAGGTTTTAAACCGTTATGCTTTTGTTGTGAATTTAAAAGCCAATAAAATTGAAATCAAAGCAGCTGTAGAAGCTACTTATGGTGTTTCAGTTGAAAAGGTAAGAACAATGATATATCCAGTTAAAAGATCGACTAAATATACCAAAAAAGGTATTGTTCAGTCGAAAATTTCTGCATACAAAAAAGCTATCATCGAGGTGGCTGAAGGAGAGAATATTGACTTATATAGCAATATTTAATTAATAAACAATTTTAAATTTTAACATGTCAGTTAGAAAATTAAAACCAATCACACCAGGTCAGCGTTTTAGAGTAGTCAATGGGTTCGACGCCATAACTACTGATAAGCCGGAAAAGTCATTATTGACACCGAATAAAAGATCTGGAGGTCGAAATAACAGTGGTAGAATGACAATGCGCTACGTAGGTGGTGGTCATAAAAAGAGATACCGTATTATCGATTTTAATAGAGATAAATTTGGTGTTGCTGCAACTGTAAAAACAATTGAGTACGATCCAAACCGTACCGCATTTATAGCATTAGTTGAATATACTGATGGAGAAAAAAGATATGTAATTGCACAATCAGGTTTACAGGTTGGGCAAGTTATCGTTAGCGGTAAAGATGCTGTTACTCCAGACGTAGGTAACGCAATGCCTTTGGCAAACATGCCTTTAGGTACGACAATTTGTTGTATCGAATTAAGACCAGGTCAAGGAGCTGTAATGGCTCGTTCTGCAGGTTCTTTTGCGCAATTAATGGCAAAAGAAGGTAAGTATGCTACCGTAAAATTACCGTCAGGTGAAACAAGATTGATCTTGTTGACTTGTATCGCAACTATCGGAGTTGTTTCAAACTCGGATCACCAATTACTAGTTTCTGGTAAAGCTGGTAGATCTAGATGGTTGGGAAGAAGACCAAGAACAAACGCTGTTAGAATGAATCCAGTTGATCACCCTATGGGAGGTGGAGAAGGACGTTCTTCAGGAGGTCACCCAAGATCAAGAAATGGTATACCGGCTAAAGGATACAAAACTAGATCTAAGACAAAAGCGAGTAATAAGTATATTTTAGAACGTAGAAAAAAATAAGAAGACATGGCACGTTCATTAAAAAAAGGACCTTTCATTTTTCATAGACTTGAGAAAAAAGTTATTGCAAATGCTGAGGCAGGAAGCAAAGAAGTAATCAAGACATGGTCTAGAGCTTCTATGATCACTCCAGACTTCGTTGGACAAACTATTGGAGTTCACAACGGAAGAACATTTGTACCAGTATATGTTACAGAAAACATGGTAGGTCATAAATTAGGAGAGTTTTCACCAACACGTACCTTTAGAGGTCACGGTGCAGACAGGAAAAATAAAGGAAAAAAATAGTAGGATATGGGAGTTCGTAAACATAATATGGCAAAACAGATCAAGGAAGCAAAGAAAGATGTTGCTTTCGCTAAATTGACTGGTTGTCCTACATCACCAAGAAAAATGAGATTGGTGGCAGATTTAGTAAGAGGTGTAGAGGTTGAAAAAGCTTTGCAAATCTTGAAATTTTGCGTTAAAGAAGCATCTATAAACATTGAAAAGTTATTGTTATCTGCAATTGCTAACTGGCAAGCAAAGAACGAAGACGCAAGTATAGAAGACGCTAACTTATACGTTAAAACAATTACTGTAGATTCTGCAGCAATGTTAAAGAGATTAAGACCAGCTCCACAAGGTCGTGCACATAGAATTCGTAAACGTTCTAATCACGTAACAATTGTGTTGGGAAGTAAAAATGTTGAAAGCAAATAATCATAAGTAGAAATGGGACAAAAGACTAATCCAATAGGAAATCGTTTAGGAATCATCAGAGGATGGGACTCAAACTGGTACGGAGGTAATGACTACGGAGACAAAATTGCTGAAGACGATAAAATAAGAAAGTACTTAAATGCTAGATTATATAAAGCTAGTGTTTCTAGAATAATTATTGAACGTACTTTAAAGCTTGTAACCGTTACTATCACTACTGCTAGACCTGGTATCATTATAGGGAAAGGTGGACAAGAGGTAGACAAGTTAAAAGAAGAGTTAAAGAAATTGACTGGAAACGAAGTACAAATCAATATTTTTGAAATTAAACGTCCAGAATTAGATGCTCAGTTAGTTGCTGCAAGTGTTGCTCGTCAAATTGAAAATAGAATTTCATACAGACGTGCAATAAAAATGGCTATTGCTGCAACAATGCGTATGAACTCTGAAGGGATTAAAATCCAAATTTCAGGTCGTTTAAATGGAGCTGAAATGGCACGTTCAGAGCACTATAAAGAAGGTAGAATTCCTCTATCTACTTTTAGAGCTGATATTGATTATGCTTTAGTAGAAGCACATACCACTTACGGTAGAATCGGAGTGAAAGTGTGGATTATGAAAGGTGAGGTGTACGGAAAACGTGAATTATCTCCACTAGTAGGTCTTGCTAAGTCAGCAGGAAAAGGTGGAAATAACAACGGAAAGAAAGGACATGGACCTCGCAGAAGAAAATAATTTTTCACAAAAAATTAGAATTTAGAAATGTTACAGCCTAAAAGAGTAAAATACCGTAAGGTACAGAAAGCTAAAGGTAATATGAGCGGTAATTCTCAAAGAGGGAATCAACTAGCTTTTGGTATGTTCGGGATAAAATCTCTAGAACAGGCCTTAATTACCTCTAGACAGATAGAAGCAGGTCGTATTGCTGCGACACGTCATATGAAAAGAGAAGGTCAGTTATGGATTAAAATCTTCCCAGATAAGCCTATTACTAAGAAACCTTTAGAAGTACGTATGGGTAAGGGTAAGGGTGCTCCGGAATATTTCGTAGCGGTAGTTAAGCCTGGTAGAATCTTGTTTGAAATCGGAGGAGTATCTTTCGATGTTGCTAAAGAAGCATTACGCTTAGCAGCTCAAAAAATGCCAGTTAAAACTAAGTTCGTTGTTGCGAGAGATTATCAAAACGCTTAATATCTAAGAGAATGAAACAATCAGAAATTAAAGAATTATCAGCAGCAGATTTGCAAGAGAAGTTATCTTCTCTTAAAAAGAGCTATACTGATCTTAAGATGGCTCATGCTATTTCTCCCTTAGAGAATCCTTTAGAGTTAAGAGCGCTTAGAAAAACTGTAGCAAGAGTAGCTACTGAGTTAACTAACAGACAATAAGTATTTTACAAGATGGAGAATAGAAATCTTAGAAAAGAAAGAATTGGTGTTGTATCTAGTAACAAAATGGACAAGTCTATTGTTGTTGCCGAGGTAAAAAAAGTGAAACACCCAATGTATGGAAAGTTCGTTTTAAACACGAAGAAGTACGTTGCACACGATGAGCAAAACGACTGCAATATAGGAGATACAGTAAGAATCATGGAGACAAGACCTTTAAGTAAATCTAAACGTTGGAGATTAGTAGAAATCCTAGAAAGAGCGAAATAGTATGTTACAGACAGAATCAAGATTAAACGTAGCAGATAATTCAGGAGCTAAAGAAGTTTTAGTCATCCGTGTTTTAGGAGGAACAAGAAAGCGTTATGCATCTATTGGAGATAAAATTGTTGTAACTGTAAAGTCATCAACTCCAAATGGAAACGCTAAAAAAGGTCAAGTATTTAAAGCTGTTGTAATTCGTACTTCAAAAGAAGTACGAAGAAAAGATGGATCTTACATTCGTTTTGACGACAACGCATGTGTGTTGTTAAACGCGACTGGAGAAATGTCTGGAACACGTGTATTTGGACCTGTTGCAAGAGAACTTCGTGATAAGCAATTCATGAAAATTGTATCATTAGCACCTGAGGTGCTTTAATATTTGTAAACAAATGGCAAAGATTAAAATTAAATCAGGAGATACAGTAAGAGTTATTGCTGGAGATCAAAAAGGTAAAGAAGGGAAGGTAATATCTATTATTACTGATAAAAACAAAGCAATTGTAGAAGGTGTAAACTTAGTTTCTAAGCACACAAAACCAAGTGCTCAAAACCCTCAAGGTGGAATTGTAAAGAAAGAGGCTGCTTTGCCAATTTCTAACCTAGCTATTTTAGAAGATGGAAACATCACTAAAGTTGGTTATAGAGTAGAAGATGGTAAAAAAGTACGTTTTTCTAAAAAATCAGAAAAAGCTATTTAATATGAGTTATATTCCAAGACTTAAACAAGAGTACACTGACAGAATTAAGGCAGCCTTAACTGAAGAGTACGGATATAGCAACATTATGCAGGTACCTAAATTAGAAAAAATTGTTATTTCTAAGGGGGTAGGTGCAGCTATTGCAGACAAGAAATTAGTTGATTATGCTGTAGATGAGTTAACAACTATTTCAGGACAAAAAGCAGTTGCTACTTTGTCTAAAAAAGATATCGCAACATTTAAATTACGTAAAGGTATGCCAATTGGAGCAAGAGTAACTTTGCGTGGTATTAAAATGTACGAATTTTTAGATAGATTAGTTACAGCATCTTTACCACGTGTAAGGGATTTTAATGGTATTAAAGCTACTGGTTTTGATGGAAGAGGAAATTATAACTTAGGTATTACTGAGCAAATTATTTTCCCTGAAATAAATATTGATCAAGTAAAAAAGATTGGTGGAATGGATATTACTTTTGTAACTTCTGCACCTACTGACAAAGAAGCTAAATCATTATTAAAAGAATTAGGTTTACCATTTAAAAAGAACTAATCATGGCTAAAGAATCAATGAAAGCTCGTGAGAGAAAAAGAGCTAAAACAGTTGCTAAGTACGCTGAAAAACGTAAAGCTTTGAAAGAAGCAGGTGATTACGAGGGATTACAGAAGTTGCCTAAAAACGCTTCTCCAGTTCGAACTCACAATCGTTGTAAGTTAACAGGAAGACCAAAAGGATATATGCGTCAGTTTGGAATTTCTCGTGTAACTTTTCGTGAAATGGCAAACCAAGGGTTGATCCCAGGTGTTACAAAAGCAAGTTGGTAAAATTTTAAGAATTAATTTTAGATGCTAGCCCCGAATTAATCTCGGGGCGATAATCTAAAACCAATACAAATAATTATGTATACAGATCCAATAGCAGATTACTTGACAAGAGTAAGAAATGCTTATTTAGCAGGACACAGAGTAGTGGAAATTCCTGCATCAAAGGTTAAAAAAGCAATCACAGAGATCTTATTTGACCAAGGATATATTTTGAGTTATAAATTTGAAGAAGGTACTGCTCAAGGTACTGTCAAAATAGCTTTAAAATATAATCCTGAAACTAACGAGTCAGTAATAAAGAAGATTGAAAGAATTTCAACACCTGGATTACGAAAGTACGTTGGAGTTGAAGATTTGCCACGTGTATTAAATGGCTTAGGTATTGCAATTGTTTCTACTTCAAAAGGAGTAATGACATCTAAGCAAGCAAAAGCTCAGAAAATAGGTGGAGAAGTAATTTGTCACGTTTACTAAAAAAATAGAATAGTATGTCAAGAATAGGAAAAAGCCCAATCGCAATTCCAACTGGTGTTACTGTTACTATTAACGGAGACACAGTTACTGTAAAAGGGAAGTTAGGAGAACTAACTCAAGAAATTACTGATGGTATCAGTATCAAGGAGGAAGACGGAGTTTTAACATTAGAGCGCCCATCAGAGTCTAAGTCACATAGAGCAAAGCATGGTTTATACAGAGCCTTAATCAATAATATGATTGAAGGTGTAGCTAAAGGATGGTCTAAGGAATTAGAGTTAGTAGGGGTTGGATATAGAGCCTCTAATCAAGGACAGGTTTTAGATTTAGCTGTAGGTTTCTCACATAATATCGTTTTGGATATTGCACCAGAAGTAAAAATTGAGACTGTATCTGAGAAAGGTAAGAATCCAATCATTAAACTTAGTTCTTTTGACAAGCAATTGGTAGGTCAAGTAGCTGCTAAGATTAGATCTTTCCGTAGCCCTGAACCTTACAAAGGAAAAGGTATTAAGTTTGTAGGTGAAGAATTAAGAAGAAAAGCAGGTAAATCTGCATAATTTATAGTATTATGGCATTATCAAAGCTTGAAAGAAGACAAAGAATTAAGCGTAGAATTAGAAAAATATCCGTAGGTACAGCATCTAAACCTAGATTGTCTGTATTTAGAAGTAACAAAGAAATCTACGCTCAATTAGTTGATGACAACGCAGGAGTAACATTAGTTTCTGTATCATCAAGAGATAAAGAAATCGAAGCAAAAGGAAACAAAATAGAAATTGCATCATTGGTAGGTAAATCTATTGGTGAAAAAGCAGTTGCTGCTGGAGTTGAAATCGTTGCTTTTGATAGAAATGGTTATTTATACCACGGTAGAGTAAAATCATTAGCGGAAGCAGCTAGAGAAGCTGGTTTAAAATTTTAAGAAAATTATATTATGCAAGGATATAAAAACGTAGAAAGAGTTAAACCAAGCGGACTAGAATTAACAGATCGCTTAGTTTCAGTTAACCGTGTAACTAAAGTTACTAAAGGTGGACGTACTTTTGGATTTTCTGCTATTGTTGTAGTTGGAAATGGTGAAGGAGTTGTTGGTTACGGATCAGGTAAGTCGTTAGACGTAGCATCATCTATTGCAAAAGCAGTGGAAGAAGCTAAGAAAAATTTAGTTCGTATTCCATTAATGAATGCAACTTTACCTCACGAACAAAAAGGTAAGTTCGGTGGATCTAAAGTATTGTTATTACCTGCATCACATGGTACTGGAGTTATTGCTGGTGGTGCTGTGCGTTTGGTATTAGAAGCTGTAGGTGTACATGATGTATTATCAAAGTCTCAAGGATCTTCTAACTCTCACAACTTAGTTAAAGCAACTTTTGATGCTTTATTACAGTTGAGAAGCCCACAACAAGTGGCTGCAGAGAGAGGTATTTCTTTAGACAAAGTATTTAACAGTTAATATTGAATACCATGGGAAAAATTAAAGTAACACAAGTAAAGAGCCAAATAAACCGTACGTTAGTTCAAAAAAGAACACTAGAAGCATTAGGTTTAAAAGGAATTGGAAAAGTTGTTGAACATGAAGCTTCAGCTCCAATTGTAGGAATGGTTAATAAAGTTAAACACTTAATTTCTGTAGAAGAAGTTAAATAAGTTATAGAAAAATGAGTTTAAACAATTTAAAACCTGCAAAAGGTTCTGTAAAAAGTAGTAAGCGCATAGCTAGAGGAGAAGGTTCTGGTCACGGTGGTACTGCTACAAGAGGACACAATGGACAGAAATCTCGTTCTGGATATTCTAGAAAAATTGGATTTGAAGGAGGTCAGATGCCATTACAAAGAAGAGTACCTAAGTTTGGATTTACCAATATAAACCGTAAGGACTATAATGGTATCAATCTAGATAAGTTACAAAATCTAGTAGAAAAAGGTAAAATTACAGATACAGTTACTTTAGCTGTATTAATTGAAAATGGTTTAGCATCAAAAAACGACTTAGTAAAAATATTAGGTGGTGGAGAGTTAAAAGCTAAATTAAACGTAACTGCTCACAAATTTACAGGTACTGCTAAAGCTGCTATTGAGGCTGCTGGAGGTAATGCTGTATCTTTATAATTATTATTAAGTAGATGAAGAAATTTATCCAAACTCTAAAAGAAATTTGGTCAATAGACGAGTTAAAAGGCAAAATCTTATTGACTTTAGGGTTAATGGCTGTTTACAGATTTATGGCTCAGGTAACTTTACCAGGAATAGATCCCTTGCAATTAACTGCATTAGGTGATAAAACATCTAGTGGTCTTTTAGGTTTATTAAGCGCATTTACAGGTGGTGCATTCTCAAGAGCTTCTATTATGGCTCTTGGGATTATGCCATATATATCAGCATCTATTGTAGTTCAGTTAATGGGTATTGCGGTTCCTTATTTGCAAAAATTACAAAAAGATGGTGAGAGCGGTAGAAATAAAATCAATCAAATAACACGTTGGTTAACAATAGGTATAACTATTGTACAAGGTGGAGCTTATCTAACAAGTTTACCAACTTTAGGTATTCCTCAAGAGGCATACTTATTAGGTCAAGGTGGAATGTTTTGGATTTCTTCTATGATTTTATTAACTGCAGGAACTGTTTTTGCAATGTGGTTAGGGGAACGTATCACTGAAAAAGGAATTGGTAATGGTATTTCATTATTAATTATGATTGGTATTATTGCAAGATTCCCTGGTGCATTTATGCAAGAATTTACATCTAAATATGCTGCTGGTTCAGGAGGTTTCATGATGATTCTTCTTGAAATTATAGTATGGTTGGCAATTATTATGGCAAGTATTTTATTAGTAACAGCTGTTCGTAAAGTTGCAGTTCAGTATGCAAGACGTACCGTTGTAGGAACAATAGATGATGCTCAAGGAGCAAGACAGTATATTCCTTTAAAGTTAAATTCTGCAGGAGTAATGCCTATTATATTTGCACAAGCAATTATGTTTGTGCCTGGATTGATAGCTAGAAATTCTGATGGTTTTTTACAAACAGTGTTTAATTCCTTATCAGATTTTAATAGTTGGGGATACAATATTTTGTTCTGTTTATTGATTATAGTGTTTAGTTATTTTTACACAGCAATTACAATCCCCACAAATAAAATGGCAGATGACCTTAAAAAAAGTGGTGGTTTTATAGCAGGAATCCGCCCAGGTATTGAGACTGCAGAAAAATTAGATAGTATTTTGTCAAAAATTACGTTACCTGGATCTATTTTCTTAGCTTTGTTAGCTGTTTTTCCAGCTATTGTAGTGCATTTCGGTGTACAACAAAATTGGGCTATGTTTTATGGAGGTACTTCGTTAATTATTATGGTAGGTGTTGCGATAGATACTATCCAGCAAATTAACTCGTATTTACTAAACAGACATTACGATGGTTTAATGAAAACTGGAACTAAAAGAAGAGCGACAATTTAATTATGGCAAAACAAGCGTCAATACAACAAGACGGTACAATTACTGAAGCCCTATCTAACGCAATGTTTAGAGTTGAGTTAGAGAATGGTCATATTGTTACCGCACATATTTCTGGTAAAATGCGCATGCATTACATTAAGTTGTTACCAGGAGATAAGGTTAAGTTAGAAATGAGTCCTTATGATTTATCAAAGGCTCGAATTACTTATAGATACTAAAATATCATACGATGAAAGTAAGAGCATCAATAAAGAAAAGAAGTGCCGAGTGCAAGATTGTGCGTAGAAAAGGCAGATTATATGTAATCAATAAAAAGAATCCTAGATTCAAACAAAGACAAGGTTAGTTATGGCAAGAATTTCAGGTATTGACATTCCAAAGAACAAACGTGGTGTAATCGCGTTGACTTATATTTTTGGAATTGGTAGAACTAGAGCTAAAGAGATTTTAGCAAGCGCTGGAGTAGATGAAAACATCAAAGTTCAGGATTGGTCAGATGCTCAAATCGGAGCAATTCGTGAGCAAGCAGGTACATTCACAATTGAAGGTGAATTACGTTCAGAAATCCAAATAAACATCAAACGTTTAATGGATATCGGATGTTTTAGAGGAATCCGTCATCGTGCTGGATTACCGTTAAGAGGTCAAAGAACTAAAAACAACTCTAGGACTAGAAAGGGAAAACGTAAAACTGTAGCGAACAAAAAGAAATAATTAAGTTATGGCTAAATCTAATACAAAGACCGCTAAAAAGCGTAAAGTTATTGTTGAGTCTGTTGGTGAAGCGCACATTACTGCTTCGTTTAACAACATCATCATTTCTTTAACAAATAAAAAAGGAGATGTAATATCATGGTCTTCTGCTGGTAAAATGGGATTCCGTGGATCTAAAAAGAACACTCCTTATGCCGCTCAAACAGCTGCTGAAGATTGTGCTGCTGTGGCGCACGAAGCAGGATTACGTAAAGTTAAAGTTTATGTAAAAGGACCTGGAAATGGTAGAGAATCTGCGATTCGTACTATCCACAATGCAGGAATTGAAGTGTCAGAAATTATTGATGTAACTCCATTACCTCATAATGGATGTCGTCCTCCTAAGAGAAGAAGAATATAATTTTATTTTTTATTAACATTAAATTGGCACAATAAGTTATCGAAGGACTAAGCCTTAATTCATAACTGCTAATTTTTAAATTTTTATTATGGCAAGATATAATGGACCTAAGACTAAAATTGCTCGTAAGTTTGGAGAAGCAATTTTTGGTGACGATAAGTCTTTTGAAAAACGTAATTACCCACCGGGACAACACGGTTTGGCAAAGAAAAGAGCAAAACGTTCTGAATATTCTTTACAGTTACAAGAAAAACAAAAAGCAAAATATACGTATGGTATTTTAGAGCGTCAATTCTCTAATTTATTTAAGAAAGCTTCTGCTAGTAAAGGTATTACTGGTGAGGTTTTATTACAATTGTGCGAATCCCGTTTAGATAACACAGTATTTCGTATGGGACTGTCCAATTCTAGAAGTGGTGGACGTCAATTAGTTTCTCACAGACATATTACTGTCAATGGAGAAATAGTAAACATACCTTCTTACCAATTGAAGCCGGGTGATGTTGTTGGTGTAAGAGAGAAATCTAAATCACTAACAGTTATTGAAAATAGTTTGGCTGCTTCATCTGCTGTTTATGAGTGGTTAACTTGGAATAATGATACTAAAACAGGAACTTTTGTTACCGTACCTGAAAGACTTCAGATTCCAGTAAACATCAAAGAGCAATTAATCGTCGAGTTGTACTCGAAATAATAAATAGACACCAGTTAGCTATGGCAATATTAAATTTTCAGAAACCAGATAAAGTTATCATGATCGAGTCTACCGATTTTGAAGGTAAATTCGAGTTCAGACCGTTAGAGCCAGGTTTTGGTTTAACTGTTGGTAACGCCTTAAGAAGGGTGTTATTGTCTTCTTTAGAAGGTTTCGCTATTACATCTTTACGTATCGATGAAGTAGAGCATGAATTCTCTACTGTAGAGGGTGTCGTAGAAGATGTAACTGAAATCATTTTAAACTTAAAACAAGTGCGTTTTAAGCAGCAGATAGAAGACATAGATAAAGAAACTGTTTCAGTATCTGTATCAGGTCAGAACCACATTACTGCTGGTGATATACAAAAGTTTACTTCAGGATTTCAAGTTTTAAATCCAGATCTAGTAATTTGTAATCTAGACAGTTCTGTAGCTGTAAGTTTTGATATTACTATTGAAAAAGGAAGAGGATTTGTCCCTGCTGAAGAAAATAAAAAAATAAATGTACCCTTAGGAACAATTTTTACAGATTCTATTTATACACCTATAAAGAATGTAAAATATGCAGTTGAAAATTATCGTGTAGAACAGAAGACTGATTATGAAAAATTAGTATTTGACGTTGTTACTGATGGATCAATTAATCCTAAAGACGCATTAACCGAAGCTGCCAAAATTTTAATTCACCACTTTATGTTATTCTCAGATGAGCGTATCACATTAGAGGCTGACGAAATTGCAAGAACTGAAACCTACGATGAAGAGTCATTACACATGAGACAGTTGTTAAAAACTAAACTTGTGGATATGGATTTATCTGTAAGAGCTTTAAATTGTTTAAAAGCAGCTGAAGTTGAAACATTAGGTGATTTAGTATCATTTAACAAAAATGACTTAATGAAGTTTAGAAACTTTGGTAAAAAGTCTTTAACTGAATTAGACGAATTGGTAAATATTAAAAATTTACATTTCGGAATGGACTTAGCTAAGTATAAGTTAGATAAAGACTAATAATTATTAACCTTTCATATTTTGCTCCTCAAACAGGGTAGATGCAAGATGAAAGATAAATTCATGTATCATGAGACACGGAAAGAAATTTAACCATTTAGGTAGAAAAACTGCACACAGAAGTGCAATGTTAGCAAACATGGCTTGTTCATTAATAGAGCACAAGCGCATCAACACTACTATCGCTAAAGCAAAAGCTTTACGAGTGTATGTTGAACCTATTATTACAAAATCTAAAGAAGATACTACGCATAATCGTAGAATTGTATTTTCTTACTTAAGAAACAAATATGCTGTTACAGAGTTGTTTCAAAAGATTTCTGTTAAGGTTGCTGACAGACCTGGAGGATATCTTCGTATTATTAAATTAGGGAACCGTCAAGGGGATAATGCTGAAATGGCAATGGTAGAATTAGTTGATTACAACGAAATTTACAATCCAAACGGTGTTAAGAAGAAGAAAACAACTCGTAGATCTAAGAAAAAAGCGGATGCTACTCAAGTTGAAGCTTCAGACGCTAATGAATCTTCAGAAGAGTAAACATGATTTACTTTTAGTTAAATAAAAAAAGGATAAACTATTTTATAGTTTATCCTTTTTTTATATTTGCAGAAATATTTTTACAAACATTCTTTGTTGAAAGCTAAGGTGATAAACCTCCACCCAACAATAAAAACAACTTTTATGAAGTACAAAGAATTAAAGAAAGCAATTTTATTATTAGAGGACGGAACTGTTTTTGAAGGGAAGTCTGTAGGTATTGATGGGACTACGATGGGAGAAATCTGTTACAATACAGGAATGACTGGTTATCAGGAAATTTTTACAGATCCTTCTTATTTTGGTCAAATTATGGTAGCCACTAATGCACACATCGGTAACTATGGTGTAAATGATGACGAAGTGGAGTCTGATGGGATTAAAATAGCAGGATTGGTGTGTAGAAATTTTAGCTATGAATTTTCTAGAGTACGTTCTAATGGTTCTTTAGAAGATTACTTTACAAAACATGGATTGATATCTATTACAGATGTTGATACTAGAGCTGTAGTAAGTTATATAAGACAAAATGGAGCTATGAATGCTATAATTTCAACTGATGTTGATAATATAGCAGGGTTAAAAGCTAAATTAGCAGAAGCACCTAGCATGAAAGGATTAGATTTAGCTTCCGCAGTTTCTACCAAAGAACCTTATTACTATGGTAACGAGAATGCTACTTATAAAGTAGCGGCGTTAGATTTAGGAATTAAGAAAAATATTTTAAGAAATTTAGCAGAAAGAGATTGTTATATAAAGGTTTTTCCATGCACTGCAACTTTTGATGAGATGGCTGCTTTTAAACCCAATGGATATTTTTTATCTAATGGACCTGGTGATCCTGAACCGTTAACATCAGCCCAAAAGGTAGCTAAAACTATTATTGAAAACAAGTTACCATTATTTGGTATATGTTTAGGCCATCAAACAATAGCCTTGTCTCAAGGAATTTCAACCTATAAAATGCATAATGGGCATAGAGGTATCAATCACCCTATAAAAAACCTAATTACGGGTAAAGGAGAAATTACTTCTCAAAATCATGGATTCAATATAAGTAGAGAGGATGTTGAAGCCAACAGTAATGTTGATATAACGCATGTACATTTAAACGATAACACAGTAGCAGGTATTGCTATTAAGAATCAAAAAGTATTTTCTGTTCAATATCATCCAGAAGCAAATCCTGGACCACACGATGCAGCATACTTATTTGATCAGTTTATTGATAACCTAAAGTAAACATAAAAAAAATCCATTTCAAAATTGAAATGGATTTTTTTTATGTTTACTTTAACAAATAAGAATCAATATGTACATTGTGTTCTTTTAACTCATCTAAATGCTCTTTGTAATTAAATTCAGACCTACTAAAATCGTGTTTACGTTGCTTGTTAGTTTCTAATCTACTTTTAGAGCGTATAAAACGTCTCACATCTTCAGATGTTTTTAGTTTTAATTTAGGAACCTTTGTATTGGTACCACTTTCACTTTTGGCAACCATTACAAAATAAGAAGAATTACAGTGTTTTTGCTTACCTGTTTGTACGTTTTCTGAAATCACCTTAATTCCTACAGTCATAGACGTATTTCCTACGTAATTAACTCTAGCTTTTAATGTTAAGAATTCACCAACTTCTACAGGATTTAAAAAATCTACGGTATTTACAGATGCTGTTACACAGTATTTACCAGAATACTTAGATGCACATGCAAAAGCTATCTGATCCATTAAATTTAAAATATATCCTCCATGAATTTTTCCGCTAAAGTTAGAATTTATAGGTTTCATCAATTCTGTAATTTCTACGGCAGAATCGTAAGGACTTTTGATGTTTTCGGGCATAATTTATAATTTTTATACAAAACAAAGATACATTAATACTTAGTATTAACTTAACAGTAGTTGATAAAGAGCAATTGTTTTATCTACGGTTTTTTCAATATTAAATATTTCTTGTACTCGTTTATAACTTTCATTTCCAAATTTAATTCTTTTTTCTTTTGAACCTGTCAGGAGGTTAATATTATCTGCAATAGATTTAATGTCTTTGTTCTTTGCTATATATCCATTAATTCCAGGTGCAACAAGTTCTGCACATCCACCAGCATTGGTCACAATAATAGGTTTTTTTAAACACATACTTTCGGTAATGGCTCTTCCTAAACCTTCTTTAATAGATGTTTGTACATAGATATCTGTACGTTTTAAAATTTCTTTGACATCAGTTCTATATCCTAAAAGATGTATGTTTTCAGAAAATTGATTTTTATTTTTTAGTGTACACATAACAGCATCGTTTGTGTGGTTGCCAATAAGAACAAAATGAATATCAAGTTTTTTAATATGATTAACATACTTAATTGCTTTTAAAAACAAGTCCATTGCTTTCACTTTTCTACGATTACCTACAGATGTTATGACCACAGAATTGGTTTTGATACCTAATGAACTTAGATTATTCATTTTATAATCTGAAAACCAATCAGGATTGTAGCCTTTATATATCATAAAAACTTTATCCTTATTTTTACCAAATAATTGTTTTCTAAAATGAACTGCATTTCCATTACTATTGCATATAATTGCGTTGATTCTTGGATTTAAATAAGTTCTATATGCAGATGGGTCGTGCCAATGTACACTTGTAGATCCCATATATCCAATAATTTTAACTTTTGTTTTTTTAAGAGCAATGCATGTGTTACTTGTGTTACTTCCTCCAAAAACATGCACAATGTTAAAGTTTTGTTTTAAGACATTTTCTTTTAACTTATTTATGAATTTTTGATCTTTTTTACTAGAAGGTTTATCCTTTATAATTGGAATGTTTTTGTTAAGCAGTAAGTTTTCAATTTCTTCAGAAAAATGGCCTTGTATGGTAACATCAATTCCCCTGGAGTGCATTACTATAAATTGTTTAAGCTGAGCTTCGTAAACAACTAAATCGCCGCTGTAATCTCCAATGGTTAGTAATTTTATCATTATTTATCGTGCTTTTTAGCCGCTTCCCAATAAACATCCATTTGCTCCAATGTTAGGTCTGTAAGTAAAATTCCCTTTTTAGTTGTTTTATCTTCAAGATATTCAAATCTTTTCTTAAATTTTTTATTGGTACGTTCTAAAGCATTTTCAGGATTTATGTTTAAATGTCGAGCATAATTTATCATAGAAAACAATAAATCGCCAAATTCAGCTTCCCTATTTTTAGCATTGCCACTTTTTATTTCATCATTAAATTCGTTAAGTTCTTCTTGTACTTTTTCCCAAACTTGTTCTGGGTGTTCCCAATCAAAACCAACAGCTGCTACTTTTTCTTGAATTCTATTGGCTTTTACCAGAGCAGGCAAAGCCTTGGGTACGCCTTGTAAAATAGATGTATTTCCTTTTTCTTTTAACTTTAATTGTTCCCAATTTTTTTTTACATCCTCTTCGTTTTCAACCACAACATCACTATAAATATGGGGATGTCTGTGAATTAGTTTTGTAGAAATAGCGTTCGCAACGTCACCAATATCAAAATCTTTTGATTCACTACCAATTTTAGCATAAAAAACAATATGAAGCAACAAGTCACCCAGTTCCTTTTTAATTTCTTCTAAATCATTTGCTAAAATAGCATCTGCTAATTCATAGGTTTCTTCAATAGTTAAATGCCTTAGACTTTCAATGGTTTGTTTCTTATCCCAGGGGCATTGTGTACGCAACTCGTCCATAATGGTTAACAAACGGTCTATAGCAACTAATTGTTCTTTACGAGTATTCATAATAGTTAAATAAAATAAAAAGAGTTACACTCTCTATAAATATAGAAATTATAACTCTTTTAGAGGTGATTTTTAAAAATTATTAAGCGTTTTCTGCCTCATCTAATTTTTTTATATCTTCTTTAATTGTATCAAAATTAAATTCAGAGGCAATTAATATATTGTACCATTGCACTACTTTTTTAATGTTAGACACGTACACGCGTTCTTCATCATACTCTGGTAATACTTGGCTAAACATTGTTGATAGCTCGTTATTTGGTGATTTATGGCTGATTGCTTCTTTTCCTTCAAATTTTTCATGAATAGATAAGAAAACTTTTCCCAAAGGAACTTCAGTTTCATACGTATAAATTCTTATGTCGCTTAAAACACTTACGTTTTGTGTGTTTTTTACAGGAGCCTTTTTACCATCAATTAAAGATGTTGTTATAAACCCACCTTTTGTTTGTCCTAAAATTTCATACAAACCTGGTTTTCCAGCAACTGAAATTACTTTTGTTAAACTCATTTTGATATTATTTTATTTATTTTCTTTTAGCGTTATAGTGTCGCATTCTGTAATCTGCACCAATCTTTCCTTTAGATACTCCTTCTAACTTCTTTTTGATCAATCTTTTTTTTAGGGATGATAATTTGTCGGTAAACAATACTCCTTCTATATGATCATATTCATGCTGAAACACACGTGCTGCTAATCCATTATAGGTTGCTTCATGAGTGTTAAAATGTTCATCTTGATAGGTAATGTGAATAGTTTCTTGCCTCCACACATCTTCTTTTATTTCAGGAATACTTAAGCATCCTTCTTCAAAAACCCATTCATCACCTTCTTCAGATTTAATTATGGGATTGATAAACACCTTACGAAAAGAGATTAGCATTTCCTTTTCGTCTTTGGTTAAGTCTTCATCATCAGCAAAAGGAGTGGCATCAATTACAAATAAGCGGATAGATTTTCCAATTTGTGGAGCAGCCAAACCAACACCATTTGCATTTTCCATAGTTTCCCACATGTTTTCTATTAGTGTAGATAAATCTGGATAATTTTGATCTATTTCCTTTCCTATTTTTCTTAAAATAGGATCTCCATAGGCAACAACTGGTAATATCATAATAAAATGCTAAAGTTTTGTGCAAAAATACAAAGTTTTGATTGATACTTGTATCTCACAAATAAAAAAAGCCAAAGAAAATATTTTTAGCTTTTTTATTTTAAATATTCCTGTAATATAATAGTAGCACTAATTTTATCTACCAAACCTTTATTTTGCCTTTTCTTTTTTCCAATGCCACTAGCAATCATGGTATCAAAAGCCATTTTAGATGTAAAACGTTCGTCAAAACGTTTGATAGGGATGTGATGATATGTTTTTTGTAATTTTTTAATAAATTCCAAAATAAATATTTCACTTTCACTAGGTGTACCGTCCATTTGTTTGGGTTCTCCAATTACAAATTCATCAACAGTATTGTTTTTTAAATAGTTGTTTAAGTAGCTAAATATTTCTTTTGTAGGAACTGTATCCAAGCCAAAAGACATCATTTTTAAGTCGTCAGTCTCGGCCAAACCAATTCTAACGGTTCCATAATCAAAAGCAAGTATTTTAGACATTTATATTTTTTTAAAAAGATTATCAATTTTAAGAGAACAATTTTGCCAGGAATGGTCTAAAACGGTATCTCTTACGTTGTTAGAGTGCGTGTCTGCTTTGTTTATAAGTTCAATAACGGTTTTGTAATTAGCGTCTATTTCAAATAAGTATCCATTTTTTCCATGTTCAATAATATCTGGACAAAATCCTGTTTTTGTGGCTATAGGAAAACAATTTGCTAACATAGCTTCTAATAACGGCACGGGTCCTCCTTCTAAGGTTGAAGGGGAGATAAAAATATCTATTTTATTATATAGATCAGGATATTTTTTATAGTCTTCATTGTTAAAATAGGTTAAATTTTTAAGTTTAGATAATTCTTCAAATTTTTCAAATTCTTCCCAGTTTTTACCAATTAAGTAAAAATTTCTATCGGGTAAGTTTTTAATTAACTGATACACCATTTCAGGATTTTTTCGTTCTCCATAAGCACTGCAAAAGCCAATACTTCCAGTAGTTCTTTCATGAGGATAAAAGAAATCTGGATCAGAAGCAATATGAATAACCTCTATTTTATGAGCTATTAACCCATCATTTATTAATTGTTTTTTTACATCAGAATTTAAACAAATTATTTTATCAGCCTTGTTTAAACACCATATTATGTGTGTTTTAGAAAAAGAAGATGTCCAATTTATGTGTGTAAACATCACAATTGTTTTTTTATTTAGAATAAAAGGATTGTGCCGTAATGCTCTACAAAAGTATTGTGGGAAAATAAAAAAATAGCCATCTGATTTTGGCAGGTTTCTTAGCTTATTGTGATAATACGCAGTTGATGTAAGGCCGGAAAATTTTGACAATCGTTTTACCTTGGCACCAAATATCCAAGTTTTATCAACCTCTCTAGCTACGTAAGTAATTGTATTACATTTATCAGATGGGTTTTGGTTGTTAAATTTACTTTTAAAAATAGCAAATAAATATTTCCATTTATACAATAAATTAAATATTATAATTTCTTTAAACATTTTAAAACGATGTAAGGTTGATGTTATTTTAGCTATAAAAACAAAGTTAGGATATATACTTCTTTAATTACAATTGTTTTGCAAGTTGTTAAATTAAAAAGTTAAAAGATTGTCTTTTTGTAATTTTTTTAGATCTGCCTTTGTAATTTTACTTAAAAAGAACAGTTAACTCATAATAAAATTAAAATGCGAATAGGTTTTGATGCAAAGCGTATTTTTCATAATACCACAGGATTAGGAAATTACAGTAGAGATACCGTTCGGGTTTTATCTGACGAGTACCCTAATTTTATTTATTATTTATACAACCCTAAATCAGGAAAGGTAAAAAGGTTAAGTTTAAAAGGTAATATAAAAGTTTGCCTTCCAAAACAAAAAATATGGCAAAAGTTAAATTCTTTATGGAGGCAAAAAGCAATTGTAAAAGATTTGATTAAAGATAATGTTGAAGTTTATCATGGTTTAACAAACGAGTTGCCTATTGGGATTGAAAAAACAACCATAAAAACAGTGGTTACCATACACGATTTAATTTTTTTACGTTACCCAGAGTTGTATTCTTTTATAGATGTTAAAATTCATTATAAAAAATTTAAAAGAGCGGCACAAGTTGCAGACAAAGTAATTGCTATAAGCGAACAGACTAAAAAAGATATTGTTAATTATTTAGGAGTATCCGAAACTAAAATAGAGGTAGTTTACCAAGGTTGTCATTCCTGTTTTCAGCAAGACTACAAAACAGAACACAAAGAACAAGTTCAGAAAAAATATAAATTACCTAGTAAGTATTTGTTAAATGTTGGAACCATACAAAAGCGTAAAAATTTACTTACCATTGTAAAAGCGATTCAAAACACAAAACACAATTTAGTTATAATAGGAAAAGAAACCGCCTATGCCCAAGAAGTAAAACAATTTATTAATAATAATAACATGAAAGCTCGTGTTCTATTTTTGTCAGGTGTTAATATGCAAGAGTTGGCAATAATTTATCAAAAAGCTTCCATATTTATATACCCTAGTATTTTTGAGGGTTTTGGTATTCCTATAATAGAAGCTTTGTATTCTAAAACGCCTGTAATTTCTACCAAAGGAGGTTGTTTTATAGAGGCTGGTGGCCC
>Ga0115030_1000062_pt1 | contig 39091 bp, 36 predicted proteins | sample SidtaG_4_FD_87174 | JGI IMG/M metagenome (GOLD analysis project Ga0115030, IMG submission 87174) | Marine algal microbial communities from Sidmouth, United Kingdom - Sidmouth_Male1 metaG | ecosystem: Host-associated > Algae > Red algae > Unclassified | place: Sidmouth, United Kingdom | collected... | reverse complement strand
TTTCTACTGCCCTACTTGCTACATACTAACGGTTAGCAAAAAATGAACATCAAATTAAGTTCGATGTTCATTTTTTGGTTAAAAAGTTAGCATCAATTAAATATAAATGATGATTTTAAACTCTATGCTTGTTATAACAGTTTACAAAAAAATAGGAAAGCTATTTTTATTAAACTAGTTTTTTAATTATTCTTGATCTTCAAAAGCAGCCATAATTTCATTAGAAACTCCCATGTTAGAAAAACCTCCGTCATGAAATAAATTTTGTAATGTAACTTTTTTAGTTAAATCAGAAAAAAGTGTAATTGTATAATCTGCACAGTCTTGAGCAGAAGCGTTTCCTAACGGAGACATTTTTTCTGCATAATTAATAAATCCAGAGAATCCTTTTACTCCATTACCCGCTGTAGTAGCCGTTGGAGATTGAGAGATTGTATTTACACGCACTTTATGTTCTCTACCAAAAAAGTATCCAAAAGAACGAGCAATAGACTCTAAATAAGCCTTATTGTCTGCCATATCATTATAATCAGGAAATACTCTTTGCGCCGCCATATAGGTTAAAGCTACAATAGACCCCCACTCTGCCATTGCATTTTTTTTGTATAAAACTTGCATTACTTTATGAAAAGATAAAGCAGAAATATCAAAACCTTTGTGTGTAAAATCGTAGTTATTGTCTGTGTAATGAATTTTTTTACGAACATTTACCGACATTCCTATAGAGTGTAAAACAAAATCAATTTTACCTCCTAAAATCTCAACAGATTTTTCTATTAAGTTTTCAATATCTTCTAGTTTTGTTACATCCGCAGGTATAATTTCAGAACCTGTTTTTTCTGCTAATACTTTAATTTCTCCCATACGCATAGCGATAGGTGCATTGGTTAATACAAAAGTAGCTCCTTCTGCGTGTGCAGATTCTGCTACTTTCCAAGCTATTGAATTAGAGTCTAATGCTCCAAAAATAATTCCTCTTTTACCTTTTAATAAGTTGTACATATGTATCGTTTAAAATAATGTGTTTTTGTAATTATATAGACCGCAACAAATATAAGTTTTTCCCTTTAAATACTTAATAATTGTTGTGCGTGTTCTAATGCAGATTGCGACTTTTCTTTTCCTCCTAACATTTCGGCAATTTCGTTTACTCTGCCTTCTAGTTCTAGTTGATGTAAGTGTGTTACTGTTTCTTTTCCTTCTACCTGCTTGTATACTTTGTAATGTTGTTGTCCTTTGGATGCTACTTGTGGTAAGTGTGTAATGGTAATTACTTGCATGTTTTTTCCCATTTCTACCATAACATCAGCTATTTTAGTAGCCACATCCCCAGAAACTCCTGTATCAATTTCATCAAATAAAATGGTAGGCAAGCTCACAAACTTAGATAATATCATTTTAATTCCTAACATAATTCTAGATAGTTCTCCACCCGATGCAACTTTCTTTAAAATTCCAAAAGCAGAACCTTTATTAGAGGCTAATAAAAAAGAAACTTCATCAATACCATACTCAGAAAATTCATCTTTAGTTACAATTTCTATTTGAAACTGTGCATTCTCCATTCCTAATTTTGCCAGTACATTCTCTAAATCTTTTTTAAAAGTAGTGGTTACTTTTTTTCTATTAGATGATATTTTTTTGGCTATTTTGTATGTAGCTTCTTTTTGTTTGGTTACATTTCTCTCTGCTTCTACCAACAAGTCTGCTGCATCTTCTACCTGCCCTACTTTAATTGCTAGTGTCTCTTTTTTAGCAATTAATTCTTCTAAAGATGTTACAAAGTGTTTTTTCTGTAAATCAAATAACAAAGACAGCCTACTGCTTAACTTACCCAATTCATCGGGGTTGGCTTCTACATTTTCTGCATGTTTTTCTAAATCAAACACCAAATCATCTAGCTCTATTTTTAAACTGGCAGCTCTTTGGCTCATCGCTTGATAAGCAGCATCAAAAGGAGCTATTTTAAACAAACTTGTTTGCAACTGATTTAATAAATTTTGCAAACCTATTTGTTCTTCAGTAGCTACTTGTAAGCTATCAAACAAGCCTGTTTTAATATCTTCTGCATGAGATAATTTTTCAATTTCAGTTTCTAAAGTTTCTATTTCATCAACTTCTTTTAACTTTGCTAATTCTAATTCTTTGTATAAATGTAAATTATATTCGTACTGTTGTTGGGCTTCTACCTGATTGGTTTTTAAACTAGCCAATTCTTTAACTGCCTTTCTGTATTTTTTAAATTCTAAATTGTAATTTACTAACAATTTAGAATTTCCTGCCAAAGCATCTATTACATAATATTGATAATGTTTTTCTGATAAAGACATCGTATTGTGCTGAGAATGGATATCTAACAAATATTCTTTAAGTGCATGTAAGGCTTTTAAAGTAACTGGAGTATCGTTTACAAAAGCTCTTGTTTTTCCGTTAGGTAACAACTCTCTTCTAACAATGGTATTTGCCTCATAATCTAATTCCAAATTCTCAAAAACAGTTTGTAATTGGTAAGCTTCTATTTGAAACTCAGCTTCTATCACACATTTTTTAGACGTATCTTTTAAATTGGATAAATCGGCTCTATTTCCAAGTACCAAACCCAAAGCTCCTAAAAGTATAGATTTTCCAGCTCCAGTTTCTCCTGTAATTACAGAATAACCTTGGGTAAAATCTACTTGCATCTTCTTGATCAAAGCGTAGTTTTGAACAGCTAAAGAAATTAACATAAAAATAAGAATTAGAATTAATTAGAATAAATTTTTTTCCATTTTTTGGAATTTATAGAGGATGACTTCTTTAAAACAGAAACCATGTTTGCTGTTTTTACACCTCTATTTTTACTATAAATATTTACAATTTCGTCTGCCTTAGCATCCATCATCATTCTAACCAAAATATTGCTAGAATAATTCTCTATAGTTTTTATAGACTCTATATGGTTTGATAATTTTTGAGCTGCTTGTTTTTGATTTCTTTCAAAAACATCCAAAGCATCAAAATGATATTTATAATATAAATCTCTAAAAGGTTTGTTATTAGCTGATAATAATTGATCTATCAAGGTAAATCTTGTTACTTGCCTTCTTGTATTGTCCCAACCTACTGAACCTGACTGTTGTGCCTGATTTGCAATAGTTAAAGCTAGATTTAACTCTTTGTTTCCTCCTTTTTTACTAAAAGTATCTTTATACAATCCAATAATTAAATAAGAATAGTAAGACATAACAGACACTAAATTTGACTCAAAATTATTAACATTAAAGTTTAATGCTTGAAACTGTGTATAATTAAAAGTAAAACTATTGTCTTTATGGTTTAAAATAGGACTGTAGTATGAGGAGTTAAATACAGGTCTTGATACCTGCACTTGTAGAGTTCCTTTAAAAGAATTGGTACCCGTTTGTTCTGTTAACAAAATAGAAATAGCACATTTTATTTTTTCGTGTTTTTCAAAATCTATTTTTGTCCATTTTGTTTGATTGATGAACTCTGTTAATGAATTTTCTAAATTTTTAAAAACCTGGTTGTTAGAAACCTGTATTTGATCTGCATTAACCGTAACACTGCAATTTAATTCTTGTGCTTTTACTGTTGTAAAAACAAATAGAAAAATTACTAAAAAAAATTGTTTAGGCATTTAATTTTTGAATAATCGTGTTTAAAATATCTTTAGAAACTTCTGTTTTAGATTTTAGTGCATATTTCTGAATCTTAAAATTTTTATCAATAATCGTAATTTTATTGGTATCGGTAGCAAAACCCGCTCCTTTATCTTTTAAAGAATTTAAAACAACAAGGTCTAACTTTTTTCGTTGAATTTTACTTTTAGCATTTGCTTCTTCGTTGTCTGTTTCCAAGGCAAATCCTACCAATAACTGATGCTCTTTACAAGCTCCTAATGAAGCTAATATATCTTTTGTAGGAGTCAACTCAATTTGCATGCTAACATCTTTCTTTTTTATTTTATGATGTGCAACTACTGCAGGTTTGTAATCTGCAACAGCCGCAGAACAAATAGCTACATCTACATTTTTATAGTGCAAATGACATACATTGTACATTTCATCTGCAGAAACTACATCAATACGATTTACAAAAGAATGATTTATTTGTTGATGAGAAGGTCCACTTACCAATAGAACCTCTGCTCCTAGATTAGCCGCTGTTTTGGCTATTTCAAATCCCATTTTACCCGAAGAATGATTTCCTATAAAACGTACTGGGTCTATGGCTTCGTAAGTAGGACCTGCGGTAATTAATATTTTTTTTCCTTTTAGTGGTAGTTTAGACTGTATATCTTTTTCTATAAAAGCTATAATATCTTCTGGCTCTGCCAGTCTTCCTTTTCCTACTAAACCACTAGCCAACTCTCCACTAGTAGCAGGAATACAAATATTACCAAAAGTGATTAATGTTTCTATACTAGCTTGTGTAGATGGGTGTTGATACATATCTAAATCCATTGCTGGTGCAAAATAAACTGGACATTTTGCTGATAAATAAGTGGCCAATAACAAATTATCACAAACACCATTGGTCATTTTAGCCAATGTATTTGCTGTTGCTGGTGCTACCAACATTATATCTGCCCACAATCCTAAATCTACGTGGTTGTTCCAATTAGCATTTTCATCCTCTTTGTTGTAAAAAGTAGAATGTACAGGGTTTTTAGATAAGGTAGATAATGTTAAAGGTGTAATAAACTCTTTAGAAGCAGGTGTTTGTACAACTTGTACATCTGCACCTGCTTTTATAAATTGTCTTACCAAATGGGCTGTTTTATAAGCTGCAATGCCTGCACTAATACCCAATAAAACTTTTTTACCATTTAATACACTCATAAAACACTACTCTTGATCTGGTTTTCTATGATATACTTTACCTGCCAACCACTCTTCTACTGCAATTGCATGCGATTTTGGTAATTTTTCGTAAAACTTAGATACTTCAATTTGTTCTTTGTTCTCAAAGACTTCTTCTAAACTATCATTGTAAGTTGCAAACTCATCTAATTTATCTACCAATTCTTTTTTTAAATCACTACCTATTTGTGTAGCTCTTTGAGAAATAATAGAAATAGCTTCATAAATATTCTGAGTCTTTTCTTCTACTTTTGATTTATCGTAAGTAATAGTAGATAACGGAGCTTCTGTTTTTTTGTAATCCATAATTTTATATAATTATTTTAACGATTTTTTTTTGGTAATCTCTTCTTTTAAAAGCTTTTGATACAAACCTTCTGCTTCTTCTAAATACTCAGAGGTTGGATACGCTTTTTTATATCTATTAAATGCCTTTATAGCTTCTTTTATTCTTGTTTCTTTTTTATTTAAAATACTATTTAATTCTAATTTGTAGGCAGCTTTAAACTTGTAAAACATAGATTCTTCTTTGTAAGAAGTTCCTAAAAAGTCTAGTATTACATTGTCAAAAGCAACAATAGCAGATTTATAGTTTCCTATTTTAAAATATTGTTTAGCTATTTCAAACGCTTTTTTTTCTAATTTTAAATTTAAGGCATCTATTCTTTGGTTTGCCTCTTTAATTTTAGTTGAATTTGGGTTTTGATCTATAAAGTCTTGAAAAGCTTGAATGGCTTCTTTTGTACTAGATTGATCTACACTGTATTTGGGTGACAAATGGTAATAACTTTCAGCTATTCTGTACTGACTATTTTCTATCTCCGTACTTTTAGGATAGCTTCTGATAAGCTTTTTGTAATAATAAACTGCTGTTGTGTAATCTTTTTCAAAAAAACTAGCATCTGCCAATCTAAAATTTATAACTTCAGCTTCTCTTTTGGTAGCATATGCGGGCATTGCCAACTCGTACAAACGAATAGCTTTATTGTAAGAGCCTTCTTTATACATTTTGTTAGCCAAAATGTAACGTTCTTTATCTGTTCCTTTGTTTAAAGTTTTGTTGTAAACACCACAAGAAAACAAAGTAAAAAAAGTTAGAAGAACTACACTACCATTTATAAATTTTGTCATAAAATATTTTTAAGAAGGAACGTAAAATGTTTCTACAAATTGCCTAATTTTTATTTTCAATTCTGGTGTAGCTTCCGTTAATGGCAACCTAACACTTGCGTTTGATAGTCCTAATATTTCTAACAAAGCTTTTACTCCTACTGGGTTTCCTTCTTTAAAAATTAAACCAATGCTATCTTGTATTTTATACTGCGTTGTATATGCTTTTTTTGCTTTATCTAAAATCCCTAAACGGATCATGTGAGAAAATTCTCCAGGCAATGCTTGACCAATTACAGAAATAACACCTGCTCCACCGGCTAAAGTTATTGGCAATGCTAACATATCATCTCCAGAGATTACTAAAAAATCTTTAGGCACAGCCTTAATTAGTTTTAAAGCTTGCTCCATATCTCCTTTTGCTTCTTTAATTCCAATAATATTTGAAATTTCTGCCAATCTTGCTACCGTTTCTGGCAGCATGTTTGAACTAGTTCTGCCAGGAACATTATACAAAATAATAGATACAGGACATGCATTAGCTATTGCCTTGTAATGTTGGTAAATTCCTTCTTGAGAGGGTTTATTATAAAAGGGAGATACTGACAATATGGCATCTATAGCCGTAAAATCAGTTTGTTTTATTTCTTCTATAATACCAAATGTGTTGTTACCACCAATACCTAAAACAATTGGTAGTCTACCAGCATTTGTACTAATTATAGTACTTTTAACCAACTCTTTTTCTGAACATGTTAAGGTTACAGCTTCTGCAGTAGTTCCCAAAACCACAAGATACTCTACAGCATTATCTATCTGAAATTCAACTAACTTTTCTAAAGCCTGAACATCAACATTTCCATCATTATCAAAAGGGGTTGCCAATGCAACTCCTGTTCCCAAAAAACTACTCATATCTTATTTGTACTCTTTAATAATTGTGCTAGCTTACAAATTTAGTGTTTTATTTAGAGAATATCCATATAAAAAACATTGTTCTTGTTTTTGCTTTTTAATTTTAGTTTTAAAATTCTTTAAATTAGAATTATTTATCAAACTATAACTACCAGCCTCTAGAAAAAGTTTCTTTTTCTCCTTTTAAATTTACAACAACTAATTTGACAATATTTTCTTGGGCTTTAACAAAAGCTTTCACTTTTTCTACATCCGACAAACTGTTTAATGCATAGTTATTGATAGATACAATTACATATCCTGATTTTACTCCTAGTTTTTGTAAGTCTTTATTTTTAATTTTAGAAACTTTTACGCCATTAAAAATACCTAACGCTTTCTTTTCTTCGTTTTTTAATTCCTGAAATTGAATTCCAAAAGCTTCTGTAATAACTTCACTTACTTCAGACAATTTTACGCTTAATACTTTTTCTACTCCATCTCTATCTACCGTAACCAAAACGGTATCTCCAGGTCTTTTTGCTACTAATTGACCAACCAAATCTGAGAATTTATGAATTTTTACCGTATTTATTTTCTTAATAATATCTCCCGATAGTAAACCTGCTTTCTCGGCACCTGTGTTTTTAGATACTTCAGAAATAAACACACCTTCTACATCTTTTTTAGCCTGTGTAGTTACACCTAAAACTGCTTTTTTTACAGACCCGTTCTCCATTAAATCTTCAACAATACGCTTTGCTATGTTAGAGGGAACCGCAAAAGAATATCCTATAAAAGAACCTGTTTGAGAAGAAATTGCCGTATTAATTCCAATTAATTCTCCTCTTGTATTTACCAAAGCTCCACCACTATTCCCAGGATTAACAGCGGCATCTGTTTGAATAAAAGATTCTATATTTTTGTTTCCTTCTAAATCTCTTCCCTTAGCACTAATAATACCTGCTGTTACTGTAGATGTTAAGTTGTATGGGTTTCCAACTGCCAAAACCCATTCTCCTATTTTAGAAATATCAGAATCTCCAAAAGTAACAAAGGGTAAATCTTCTGCTTCTATTTTAATCAAGGCAATGTCGTTACTTTTATCTGCTCCAATTAGTTCTGCTTTGTACTTTTTTTGATTGTTCAAACTAATTTCAATTTCAGAAGCATTTTCTATCACATGGTTATTGGTTATAATGTATCCATCTGGTGAAATTATGACACCACTCCCAGTTCCTACTCTTTCGTATTTTTTACGACCATATCCGCTACCATAAAACAATTCTGCAAAAGGATCTTGTTGTACACCTATAGAAGTGTTTTTAACATGTACTACTGAATTTACAGTGGCTTCTGCCGCTACTGTAAAATCTGTTAAAGTTTCTGCTGCTACCAAATTGGTATTGGTTGTATGTACAGGCAACAATTGTTTTTCTTGCACTTCCTTAGAGACTATAATTTTTGGCTTTGCAAATTGGTTGTGTAAAATTAGCGATACAAAACCTCCTAATAAGGCTACTAAAAATAATTTAATATTCTGTTTCATCTTTATAGATTTTAATATGTAAAATATATTTTCCAAAAACTATGCCATTACAATTTAGTGTCTATTTTTTTATAAAAACATACATATAGCCAAGCACCACTATAACAAATTTTATTTTTTATCAATCCCAAAAACGGAGGCTAATACAGATTGCAATACAGACAACAGCAAACTAAAAAACAAAGCAACCCACAAACTACTAATCGTAAATCCTGAAATAAAATAAGCAGACATATTTATAATAATTGCATTGATGACCAGTAAGAACAATCCAAAAGTTAAAAGAGTGATTGGTAGCGTTAAAATTACCAAAATAGGTTTTACAAAAAGATTTAAAAAACTTAAAATAAGCGCTACACAAATAGCTGTAAACAAACTATTAATAGTAGTACCCGGTAACAATTTAGCAATGATAATAATAGCCAATGCATTCACTAACAACTGTACAATATACTTCATGTTTTATATTTATGGGTGAATTAAATTTAACAAAACTCAAAAATTAACACAAAAAAAACAAAGCTTATTTTTATAGTTTATTTTCTTTGTACTTTTGCACTACAATTTATAAAAAATGGAAATAACGTTTTACAAATACCAAGGTACAGGAAATGATTTTGTAATTATTGATAATCGTGATTTAAGCTTTCCTAGAGAAAACAAAAAATTAGTCAATTTTTTGTGTGATAGACGTTTTGGTGTTGGTGCAGATGGTTTGATGCTTTTAAATCCTTCTGACACTTATGATTTTACAATGATTTACTATAACTCTGATGGTACCGAAAGTACCATGTGTGGAAATGGAGGTAGATGTTTGGTTGCTTTTGCTTATAAATTAGATATTTTTAAAAAAGAAACTACATTTGATGCTATTGATGGTTTGCATTATGCTTCTTATAAAAACGGAATTACCAACTTACAAATGATAGATGTTTCTTCTGTAAAAATTCACAATCAATATTGTTTTCTAAATACAGGTTCTCCACATCATGTACAGCTTGTTCAAAATATTGCAGAATTTGATGTTAAAAGTAATGGAGAAAAAATACGTTACGGTGCTCCTTATTTTAAAGAGGGAACCAATGTGAATTTTGTAGAGCCTCTAGGTAATGATAAATTTAAAGTAAGAACTTACGAAAGAGGTGTAGAAGACGAAACTCTAGCGTGTGGAACAGGTGTAACCGCAGTTGCTATTGCAATGTATGAACAAAAAAAAACAAATCAAACAACTATTTCTTTACAAGTAGAAGGTGGAGAGCTAGAGGTTTCTTTTACACCTACTCCTAGCGGATATAAAAATGTTTTCTTAAAAGGCCCTGCTACTTTTGTGTTTAAAGGCGTTATTAACTACCATGCATAAATTAACAGGAGACCTATTAAATTTACGTGCCTTAGAACCCAATGACTTAAATTTTCTATACAATATAGAAAACAATGAAGCTTTTTGGGAGGTGAGTAACACACTTATACCATATTCTCGTTATTCACTAAAACAGTATATAAAAAATAGCCATTTAGATATATACGAAGCCAAACAACTTCGCTTAATTATTGAAAATAAAAACCAACAAATTATAGGTATTATTGATTTATTTGATTTTGACCCTAAACATCTTAGAGCTGGAGTAGGAATCTTGATAGATTTAAAACACCAGCAAAAAGGCTATGCTACTGAAGCTTTAAAAATGATTGGAAATTATGCTTTTTCATTTCTAAACTTAAACCAACTTTATGCCAATATTAGTATTGACAATAAGAATAGTATTCTACTATTTAAAAAATTAAAATATCAGCAAACCGGTATCCTTAAAAATTGGATTTTTACAAACAATAAATTTAAAGATGTTCTTTTCTACCAATTGATAAACCCTACTCTCCCCTCTTATGAAAAAAGCAATATATAGTTTTGTAATTTTAGCTGTTTTAGTTTGCGCCACTGGATGTTATTATTATAATATAATTTATGGTTCTCAAATTAACAAACAAACCAACCTTTACATTCAATCAACAGATTCAATAGCAAATGTCTATAAAAAACTAGTTCTAGTTACTAAAAATATTGAGCATATAAAAAACGTGGCTTCTTTAAAAAAATACAAACATCCAAAACCCGGAATGTACGTATTGTTTAAAGGTATGAACAGTAATGAAGTGATTAATTTACTGAGAAGCGGAAAACAAACTCCTGTAAAAGTTACCTTCAACAATCAAACTTATATTGAGGATTTAGCTGGTAGAATCTCTCATCAAATAGAAGCAGACTCTTTGAGTATTTTAAATAGTTTAACGGATGCTCATTTCTTAAAAGAAAAAGGCTTTACACGTAAAACAGTTTTAAATATTTGTATGCCCTATACCTACGACTGTTATTGGAATATCCAACCTGATCAATTAAGAACCAAATTATATAAAACATATAAAAGATATTGGAACAAAAAAAGAACTAATCTAGCTAAAAAATTAAATTTAACCATCAACCAAGTACTCTCTCTTGCTGCTATTGTTCAAAAAGAAACAGCAAACAAAGCAGAAAGAAAAACAGTTGCGGGTGTTTATTTAAACCGTGTACAAATCGGAATGCCACTTCAGGCAGATCCTACCGTTATTTATGCAATTAAAGAAAAGTACGGAAGAAATACCGTTATAAAAAGAGTTTTAAATAAAGATTTAACAATCAGTTCTCCATACAACACCTACAAACAAAGAGGAATTCCTCCTTCTGTTATTACAATGCCTGATGTGGATGCGATTGAAGCCGTTTTACATGCCGAAAAACACAGATACCTATATTTCTGTGCAAATCCAGCTAAGTTTGGAACGCATAACTTTGCCAAAACACTGGGTCAGCACAACAGAAATGCTGTTATTTATCAACGTTGGCTAAACCAACAGAAAATTAAACGATAAAATTCTGATAGTTTTAACTTATAACCTCTTTATTTTTTAAATTGTAGTTTTTTATAAATAATTAATTGTTTGATGAATGCATTCTGAAATAAATCAATACTACCATCTTTTAGATGTCAATCAACATTCGTCTCTTAAAGAAATAAAAAAAGCCTTTAGAGAAAAAGCAAAATTATACCACCCCGATAAAAATCCTGATAAAGATACACAGGAGTTATTCATCAACATTACAGATGCGTACGAATTTTTAATACGTTACAAAAAAAATCCTACGGCCTATTCACAAAATACTTTTTTTGAAGAAGAACAAAAAGACACTCAAGAAAAAGCCGAGCAATATGCAAAAGCGAGAGCTGAATATGCTAGAAGAAAATATGAGGAATTTAAAAAAACTGATTTTTATAAAAACGATCAAGCTTTTTTAGTTTTATTAGATCATTTACAATTTTTTTTAGCAATTCTTTTTATTAGTGCACCCGTTATATTTTTATGTACTTACTTTTTAAACAGTACATTACTTGGGTTTTCCATCAGTATAGCTTTGTTAACTTTATTACAAAAATATTCTAGAAGATTTTACAAAATAGACGTAAAGAATCTTTTTCAGTCCCTAAAAATTATCTTTAAAATAAAACAAGTAAAATATACAATCTCTATTGTTCTTAATTTATTTTTATTTTTTAAGTACGCCTTAAACACTCAAATTAAAGTATTTACTTTTCTGTATGTCCTGCTCCTATTTTACTGTTTATTTTTCTGTTTTTCTTTACTCAAAAAAACAACAAGTACTTTTAATAAAAATGTTTATTTTGTTTTAATTCCTTCTCTTTTTAATTTATTTTTTGTCCTAAACTACACATTATCCTCTAACCAGCAGTATGAAGAGTATTCTTTTAAGCACAAAATGGAAGTTTCTGGTAATCATGTAGAAAAGACAAGTATTATTCTTTTAAATAATAATAAATATAAAAATTATATATGGTTTCGATTCTTTTTTGATTTTGAAGAAATGAAAACCAAAAATAAAATCACTTATCATTTTAAAGAAGGCTTGTTTGGATTTAGAATTTTAAAATCTTACAAATTTAACAACTAATAATTATAGCCATCAAAAAAAGCGTTAAAAATATTTTAACGCTTTTTTAAATCTTTACTTTTATTACTTATTCCTTTCTAACCTTGAGCATGAATGATAAAAATGGCAGGAATTTTATGTAATTCTGGCTTTTTATGTATCCATTCAGATATAGTGAACGTTTTTATATACTCTTTAGGCATAGTAATGTCTGCTGCAATACACAAATTTGTTGTAGGTAATAAAGTAGTTGTTAAATCGTCTAACATTTTAAGATTTCTGTAAGGAGTTTCTATAAAAATTTGAGATTGTTTGTGCTCTTTAGACAAACGCTCTAAACGTTTTATTTCTCTTTTTCTATCAGCTTTATCAATGGGTAAATAACCATTAAAAGCAAAACTTTGTCCGTTCATTCCAGAAGCCATCATTGCCATTAAAATAGAAGATGGCCCTACCAAAGGTATTACCTTAATTCCTTTTTTATGTGCCAACGCTACTACATCAGAACCAGGATCTGCCACAGCTGGTACACCTGCTTCTGAAAGTAAACCTATGGAAATTCCATCCATACAAACATCTAGGTACGTATTTACCTCAATAGGGTCTACATACTTATCTATTAATTTTATATCTAAACTAGGTTGCGACTTGTTGGGTGTAATTTTTTTGATAAATCTTCTGGCAGATTTTTCGTTTTCCACAATAAAATAGGTCAAACTCTCTACAACAGATTTTACCGAAATAGGCATTACTTTTAAAGGCTCATTATTACCTAATGTTGTGGGGATTAAATACAAATTACCTTTCATATACTACATATTTAGTTTATTTATGATTTTATCACACGCTTTATCTAGCATTGCATATACTTGCTCAAAACCAGCGTCACCTCCGTAATAAGGATCAGGAACCGATATATTTTCTAAAGGCAACAACTCATCCATAATCATTAAAACTTTAGCTCTATGATTTGTATTTGTAGTCAATGCAATTACGTTTTGGTAATTAGCCCTATCCATTGTATAGATTAAATCAAACTCTTCTAAATCAGAAATTTTAATTTTTCTGGCTTTTTGATTTGTTATATCTATACCATATTTATTTGCTATTTGAATAGATCTTGCATCGGGTAAATTTCCTATATGATAAGCTCCTGTACCCGCAGAATCTACTATTATTTTTGGGTTGGTAATTTTAGATTTTAAAATCCCCTCTGCCAAAGGAGATCTACAAATATTGCCCAAACAAACCATTAAAACTTTGGTAGGTTTCATTGATTAAAAGGATAATTTTTTAGAAATCTCTTCTACATAAACTTTAAAATTCTTATCGGTTGCGGCTAAATTATCTACTGTTTTACAAGCGTGCAACACGGTTGCATGATCTCTTTTCCCTATTTGTGCCCCAATACTTGCTAAAGAAGATTTTGTTAATTTTTTAGAAAAATACATGGCCAATTGTCTGGCTTGTACAATGTGTCTTTTTCTGGTTTTAGATTGCAAAGTAGCCAAATCTAATTCAAAGTATTTAGACACTACTTTCTGGATATAATCTACAGATACTTCTTTTTTAGTATTTTTTACAAACTTATCTATAACTGTTTTAGCCAGCGTTATACTAAACTCCTTTTTGTTGTAAGCAGATTGTGCTATTAAAGAGGTAACCGCTCCCTCTAATTCTCTTATATTTGTTTTGATATGTTTAGCTATAAACTCTACCACCTCTTCTGGAACTACAACACCATCACGGTACAATTTGTTATTTAGAATATTGATACGGGTTTCGCAGTCTGGAACTTGCAACTCCGCAGAAAGCCCCCATTTAAAACGAGACAATAAGCGCTGTTCAATATCTTGCATATCTACAGGAGCTTTATCAGATGTCAAAATGATTTGTTTTCCATTTTGATGCAATTCATTAAAAATTTGAAAAAACGCATCCTGTGTTTTTGTTTTACCTGACAAGAACTGAATATCATCTACAATTAGCACATCTATCATTTGATAAAAATGCAAAAAATCGTTTCTGTTGTTGTTCTTTAAAACAGCATCTCCATACTGTTGGATAAATTTTTCTGTAGAAACATATAAAACTGTTTTATCTGGGTATTTATCTTTTACCTGAACTCCTATAGCGTGTGCCAAATGTGTTTTTCCTACTCCTACTCCACCATAAATCATTAGTGGATTAAAAGAAGTTCCCCCTGGTTTATTAGCCACTGCCATTCCTGCAGACCTTCCTAAACGATTGGATTCTCCCTCCATAAAATTATCAAAAGAGTAATTTGGATTTAAATTAGACTCTACTTTTACTTTTTGTAATCCTGGAATAATAAAAGGGTTTTTTACCTCTCTATTTATATTTTTTGTTGGATAAGTTACATTTTGGGGTTTCATGGGTACCCTATTAGAACTTGGAATTTTTACAGTTTGCGGAACTTTGCTGCTATAAGAATTCTCCAACTTTACATCATACAACAAACGAGCCTCTTTTCCCAATTCTCTTACCAGTGCACTCCTCATAATTTTAACATAATTCTCCTCTAAAAACTCAAAGAAAAATTTACTGGGTACCTGAATTGTCAGAGCTTCGCTTTCCAATTTAACAGGCACAATAGGTTCAAACCATGTTTTATACCCAACAGGTGCAATATTGTCCTTTATAAATTCTAAGCATGAAGCCCACACATCTTCGGCAGTTCTTATCATATTCTCTGTAAACACTTTATAATTCGTTTAATTCATCTAAATTAGCACATCATTTTATGACTTAAAATCATTCAGATTATTGCTTTGTTTGGAGACTACAAATGTGTGAATAAATTTTAGTAAAAAAAAACACACACACTATTGCATTTCATATATTTTTTGCATAGCAAATCTGTATTTAAATTTAAACTTATGAAAACTACAAATTATACCTTTAGAGTAAAATATTACGAGACTGATAAAATGCAATATGTACACCATAGCAATTATGCAAAATACTTTGAAACCGCTCGTATAGAGTGGCTTAGGGTGTGTGGAATATCCTACAAGACTATGGAAGATGAAGGGGTTATGTTGCCTGTAGTAAACTTAAATACCAACTTTAAAAAACCTGCAAAATATGATGATTTATTGACTGTGAAAACTGCTATAAAACAGGTGCCTGATGTTAAGATTATTTTTACCTATGAGGTACGTAATCAACATAGTGAATTGTTAACAACTGGAGAATCTACTTTGGTTTTTGTAGACATTGCAAGGAACAAACCTATTAGATGTCCAAAACCTATTTTAAACTGTATTTTGGCATCCTAATAACTGTTTTACGCTGTAATTATTTTTACACACCTTAATTCTTTAAAAGATGTTATAACTTTATTAAACATAGCTACTGGTGATAGTAATGTAAATTTACAATCTAAATACATTTCTTGATTGCTAATTTCTAAATTGTATAGTTTGATAAGTTTCATTACCTTATCCATATCTTGATAAGCGCTGTGGATTTCAAAGCTTTCTTTAATGATTTTATCTTCTATAACAGCCTCTTGTAGTGTTTCATTTGCACAAGTTCTATACGCTTTTATCAAACCTCCTACTCCTAATTTAACCCCTCCAAAATAACGTACAACAACTAGCAATACATTGGTTACCTCTTTTGATAATAATTGACCGTAAATGGGCTGACCTGCCGTATTGCTAGGTTCGCCATCATCATTTATTCTATAGCGAGCTCCATCAAAGTCTAAACGATACGCATAACACCAATGACGAGCATCGTGGTATTTTTTTTTAATCCGTATCAATTCTTGTTTTACCTCTTCTTCTGATTTTATAGGTACTAAATAACCAATAAACTTACTGCCTTTGTCTTTATACAAAACACCTTCTACAGCAATATCTATCGTTTTATAAGTTGTTAACTTTTTACTCATACACCTATATATAAAAAAACAATTGCTAAAATAGACATCACAATACCAACGTAATTTTGTTTGCTTAATTTTTCTTTGTACAAAAGAACGCCTAAAATTACAGACAATAATACAACCAATAAGTTATTGATAGAAAAAATAAAAGACGATTCGTAATTGGGCTGAGAAAGAGCCTTTAATAAATAGTAAATGGAAAAGTAATTGGGCACTCCTAAAACAACTCCTCCTATAATATTTTTTAATGTAAATTTTAAACCTATTGTTACAAATTTAACCACACACACCAAAACACCTAACAAACCACAAAATAAGAATAATGACGTAGAAAATACAGCTAAAGAATTTTGAGAGACATAAAATAGTTGTATATGATTAATTAAAGAATCTGCTACACCACTTCCTATAAAAATTAACAAAGGCAAATACCAAAATCGTTTGTCTAATTTAGATACATCTTGTTTTTTAGACGTAAACCAAACACCTAACAAAGCTACTATAATCCCTGTAAAACGAATAGCCCCTAAGTTTTCTTTGTACAAAACAACTCCTATTAAAATAGGGATAACAACACTCATTTTATTGGCTATTGTCATTACAGACAAACCTCCTTTTTGAGCCGTAATTGCCATTAAATTAAACGTAATAATAAAAATTAAAGAAATACAAATAGCTCCAACTGTCCAGGCTTGATTTATGTACAAATCTAAATTTACAGGACTGTTTGCAAACCAACTTCCTATAAAAAAAGCAATAAAATAGTTAACAACAATAGCTTGAAAATTGTCTATTTGAAAACGATTAAATTCTTTTAAAATTAAAAAAACAAGAGATGTAAAAAACACACTTAGTAGTAAATATAGCATTCTATATACGTATAAACTTTTTTAACAAATCTTGTCCTAAATAGCTAACAGTACTTGGTTGCTTTTTTATTTTAGGAGCCAAAACTCCCTTTTTAAATTTAGAAGTACCTACAAAAACAATTGCCTCGTCCCATAAATCATTTTCTATAAAAGAAGTTAACACCTGCTTTCCACCCTCTATCAATACAGATTGTATTTTTTCTTGATACAAAACCTTTAACATTTGAGGAATAATATTTTCTGAAAAATTAATATTTCTACAAATCACATTAGGATGTTCCAACTCCTTTTCCGTAAAAACAATAGTTTTAACAGTACCATCATACAAATTATAATCTTGAGGTATTTTTAAACTTTTATCTATAAAAATTCTAACAGGAGAAGCTCCTCCATAAGTTCTAGTAGTTAAACTAGGGTTGTCTTTTAAAGCTGTATTGGTTCCTACCAAAATAGCATGCTCTAAGCTACGCATTTGGTGTACTTTTTGCCGAGAAAACATATTAGATATCCAAGTAGGTTTTGCATCCTCTTTTTTAGACACTTTTCTATCCATATCTATAAAACCATCCTGAGTTTCTGCCCACTTTAACACTACATAAGGTCTTTGCTCGTTGTGAAATGTTAAAAATCGTTTATGCAGCTCCAAGCAGGTATCTTCTAAAACACCCACATGCACCTCGCAACCCGCTTTTAATAAAATCTCTATTCCTTTTCCAGCAACTTCCGAAAACGTATCTACACACCCTATATAAACTTTGGGTATTTTTTTAGCCTCAATTAAATTAGCGCAAGGTGGTGTTTTACCATAATGCGAACAAGGCTCCATAGTTACATATAAGGTAGATTTAGACAACAAACTTTGATTTTTAACAGAAGCTATTGCATTTACTTCTGCATGCGCACCTCCATAGGCGTTGGTATAGCCTTCTCCAATTACAATACCATTGCAAACTATTACTGCTCCTACAGATGGATTGGGGTATGCTTGCCTAATTCCTTTTTTAGCCAAATCAACAGCTCGTTGCATGTACTGTAAGTGAATAACATCCATTATTTTATTATTTTAATTTTTTCAGAAAACACAATTGGATATTCTTTTTTGAGAAAAGATTTTTTAAACAAAGCCATTCCATCCAATTTTACATGTACTTCGTTTTTAAGAACAGCATTAAACAGAGTTCCTAACAAACCCGCTTTAGAATCAAACAACTGACCATAAGATAGTTTTAGCTCTAATGGAACTTCAAAATTTTTCTTAGAAGGAACAGCTACCTGCTGGTTTTTTAAATTTCCTAAATCTATATCATTTACCACAGCATGCAAATCATTTAAAAACAACTCTCCTCCTATTTTATTTGGGTTTAAAAAATCTAACGATGCTTTTATCACAATAGAGTCATTTATAACTTCTGCTACTTGTACATTTTTTACACCTTTATAAATGGGTGCTTGTAATGCTGAACAAGATGTGATTAAAATAACCGTCAAAAAAACGAAACCTAATTTTACGAACTTCATATTTGTATATTTGTACTCGCAACAAAAATATCAATAAATAAGCCAATTAATGACTTTACTATCATTTAAACAAAAATTATATAGCACTTTAAAAAGTCATTACCCTGCAACTGAAATTGATTCTTTTTTTAGGTTGATATTAGAAGATGTTTTACAACTTTCTAAAATAGATTTTGCACTAGCTCCACAGCAAAAAATTGTAGCTGATAAAATATTAGTGGTAGAAAATATCATTAAAGGCTTAAAAAACAAACAGCCTATTCAGTATTTGATAGGTTTTACCGAGTTTATGAATTTAAAGCTAGAGGTAAATAAAAATGTTTTAATTCCTAGACCAGAAACCGAAGAACTAATCTATTGGATTGTAGAAGATACTAATATTCAACCCGTTTTAGATGTGTTAGATATTGGTACAGGTACAGGGTGTATTCCTATTGCTTTGGCTAAAAGTTTAAATAAGGCAAATGTTAGTAGTATTGATGTTTCTGAAAAAGCAATTGAAACTGCTACACGAAATGCTAAAAGCAACCATGCTTCTGTTAACTTTATCCATCAAGATATTTTAAACACACAAAATTTACCACAACAGTACGATATAATAGTGAGCAATCCTCCTTATGTAAGAAATTTAGAAAAAATTGAAATTCAGAAAAACGTATTGGATTACGAACCGCATTTAGCACTGTTTGTTACTGATGATGATCCTTTGCTCTTTTACCGTAAAATTGCTCAACTTGCTTTAACGGCGTTAAAACCCAAAGGGGTTTTGTATTTTGAAATTAACCAGTATTTAGGAACTGAAACTGTTTCTCTATTAAAACAAATAGGTTTTAAAAATAGTATTCTTAAAAAAGATATATTTGGAAATGATAGAATGATTAAAGCTTCTTTATAGTTTTAAATAAACGTAACGGGCTAGTTAAACAAGCTATTATCTATGTAAAAATAATTTTCTAATTGCAAACTACCTTATACTTTTTCCTAAATCCTAAATAGTTACTTTTGCCAAAAAACTACATTATGAGAATTGATATCATTACTGTTTCACCCGAACTAATCAAAAGTCCTTTTGAATATTCTATCATGAAAAGGGCACAAGACAAAGGATTGGCAGAAGTTCATTTTCATAATTTAAGAGATTACGCCATCAATAGCTATGGTAAAATTGACGATACACAATTTGGAGGCGGAGCTGGAATGGTACTGATGATAGAACCTATTGATGCATGTATTAGTAAACTTAAAGCAGAAAGAGACTATGATGAAATAATCTATATGACTCCTGATGCCTCTACACTAAACCAACGTACTGCTAACACTCTATCTATGAAAAAAAACATGATTATTTTGTGTGGACATTACAAGGGTGTAGACCAGCGCGTAAGAGATTTATTAATTACCAAAGAAATATCTATTGGCGATTATGTTTTGAGTGGTGGAGAATTGGGAGCTGCTGTTTTATGCGATACAATTCTGAGATTGATTCCTGGAGTTTTAGGTGACGAAACCTCTGCATTAACCGATTCTTTTCAAGACGATTTGTTATCTCCGCCCGTTTACACAAGACCCGCAGTATACAAAGGTTTAAAAGTGCCTGAGGTATTAACTACAGGTAATTTTCCTAAAATAGAAGAATGGAGAAGTAACAAAGCTTTAGAAATTACCGAAAAAATTAGACCTGATTTATTGGAGGAATAAAATCTATTTTTTAATCTTTAATCAAACACAAACATCACCTTTTACTTAAAACGAGCGCTTTCTATAATTTGTCTTAAAAACAATAGAGTTCTTTTTAAGTATTTTTTAACATTAATAATGTTTTTTAAAAATACTATTAATGTTAAAAAATTTAACTCACAATTAAAACCTCACTTTGTCCTTGTCCTTTTTTGTGCAATTGTATTTGGGTAGAAATTCGTTCTTTTAAACTTTCTACATGAGAAATAACGCCAATTATTTTTCCTTGCGCTTGCAAATTCTCTAAAGTACTCACCACAGTTTCTAAAGAATCTCCATCTAAAGTTCCAAAACCTTCATCTATAAAAAGAGAGTCTATTTTTACGTTTTTACTAGCCAAATCAGACAATCCTAAAGCCAAAGCCAAACTAATTAAAAACTTTTCTCCTCCACTACACGTATCTATCAACCTTAACTGTTCTGCCTGATAATGATCTAACAATTTAAAACTTAACTCCTCTCCATCCGCATACGTATTGTTTAACTGTAGCGAGTAACGTTTGTTTAGTTTATAAAGATGAATGTTGGCTAAATCTATCAAACTCTTTAAAGTTAAGCGTTGTACATAAGTATTAAATGCGTTTTTAGAACCCCCTATCAACCTTAACAGTTCAGACCATTTGATAAACTCTTTTTCTTGAGCTTGAATTTGTACTGCTATTTTTTTATTGTTTTCTATAAATTTAACATTGTACTCAAACTCTTTTTCTAAACTTCCTTTTTTTGAGGTTAGCTTAGAAAATAAACTATTTAATTCTTCTAATTTTGATAAAACTTCAGACTCAGTAAACACTCCTTTTTTAGTTTGATGTAAATGATGAATATCATTTTTATTTTTCTCAAACAAAGAAGATAATCTTTGATTTCTATCTTTTAAATTTACCTCTATTTTTAACAAACTAGCTCTAACATTTTCCGCTAATAACACCGATTTTATTTCCTTTATATCTGAGAAAACAGAAAGCTCAATTCTTTGCTTAATACTATTTTTTTCGTCTTGTAAAGTTCTATCAATATTGTTAATATTCTTAGTACCCTCACTTTCTTTTACCAAAAAACGGTTTAGCAAATCTTTACTTTTGATTGCTGACTGTTGTACTTCTAAAAATTCTTTTTTGGCTAAATTGATAAAACTATCCAGTCTAATTCTTGTACTCTGTACTGTATATTTTAAAGGTAACAATTCACCTCTTTGGTGCTGATACTGTTTTAAATCGTCGGTTAAAAATACAATCTTTTGAGAGCATTTTTGAAATCTATCAAAACAATCTTCTTTGCTTTTGTGTGTGTTTTTTAAACACAATTGTTCCTCACTAATCTCTTTTTTAAGTTGATTAAACTGCTCTTTATCAATTTTATATTTTTTTATAATTTTGCCTATTTCTACTAGCTTACTTCCTATTTCTAGCTCATTTTTAATAAAAACCCCAGATATAAGCATCAATTTTTTTAACTTATTACACTGCTCTTTTAACTCAATTGCTAATTCTTTAGAGTTTAGTTTTAATTGCGTCAATCTCTCTTCGTTATTTTTTTGATGAGAAATATTTGTAGATAGTGTGTCTTTTAAATGATTTACTTTTTCTAACAAAAGAGTAGTTTCTTTAATCAAAATTTCTTTTTGATCTATAAAGCCTTCTGTAGTTTTTATACACTTTTGAATCTTTTCCAATTCAGATTCATATTTCTGAATTTGAGCCTCTATTTCTATAACCAACTCAAAATCAACAGCAATTTTCAATTGTCTTTTCTCTTCTATAAAAACCAATAACTCTTCTGTTATTGCAGTTATTTGTTTTTCCTTTTCTTTTAAAAGTGTTTTCTTTTCTGTGTAAAGAATATTTGATTTTTCTATGGATAAATTTAGTTCTTCTAAAACTTTTTTTCTTTTAACAAATTCTTTTTCTGATTCTGATATTGTTTTGGTTTTATATACCTCTACAAAAGGATGTTCCTTGGCTCCACACACCAAACAAGGCTCCCCTTTTGTTAATTTATCTCGTTCTTTTTGCAAACTTATAATTTGCTGTTCCTGTTTTAAAATCAATTCTGCATCCTCAACACTTTGTTTGGCAACTATTTGTTTCTCTTGAAAATTGGCTACTGTTTTTAACAAACCCTTACATTCAGCATTTAAATCACTCACCTCTTTCTTTAGGGTTTGTTTCTGAGCGTTTTTAAATCGATACTGCTGTGCTATCTTCTTAAAATCACTCCACCTTTTTAGCTCCTTTTCCTCATTATCTTTTTTAGTTAACAAGGTTTTTAAATCTTGTTTTTTTATTTTTTCTTGTAAAACGTGTAAAATGCTTTGTTTTTCTAAATGTGCTTTTTGTGTATCTTTTAATTTCTGCTCAACAGATTCTTTTTCCTTTAAAAGAGTTTCCAAAACCTGAGTAATTGTAGAAATATCTTTATGTAATGTAAGTTCGTTTTTTTGTTTTTCTTGCAATGTAACATACAAATTATTCCAAGACACAAATTGGGTTTCTATGGCAGGTATGTGTTGATTTTCTTCTAAAAACGATGCCAAAGGAACTAGTTTATTTTCTAGCTGCTTAGCCTTGTTGTTATGATTTTTTATCTGATATTCATAAGCTTTTGTTTTATCTGTAAGCTCTTTTTTTTCCTCTTGCTGTACTTTTAACTGTTGCTGAACTTCACTTATTTTAGACTCTAGCACCGATACTTTTTCTAACTTAGGCTCCCATATTTTATATTTTTCTTCTGCCTCTTTTAATTTGGTTTCTTTTTCTACATAACTTTTATGGATAATAATTTCATCTTGCTTAGCGGCAACTAATTGTTGTTTGTTTGTTTGTAACTCCTCTTGATGTCTGTGGATATCTGCATGGTATTTATCAATTAAAATCAAACTTTCTTTAAAAGGTTGTGCCAAAGTATCTTTAGACAACTTTTCTAAATCTTGAGTATAAAAAGTAGTATCTTCTTTTAGTTGTAACTGTTCTTGCTCAATAACCCTTTTTTCTTTCTGAAGCTTTTTATCATTAACAAACCAAAATTTATCTTTTTCTAAATTTATTTTATCAGTCTCTAGTAATTCAAGCTGTTGAATTACTTGCTGATGTTCTTCTTTTTTTTGTTGCAAAACTTCTGCAGACAACAAGTTGGTATCGTCAATTTTTAATTTTAAATCCTCTAACTTCCTTTTTTCAATCGCTTTTCTTTGCTGAATGGTTTCTCCTATTTTTTTGTAAATTTCTTCTCCAGAAATTTGCTCTAATAGTTTTGCTTTTTCTGCTCCTTTGGCAGATAAAAAAGAAGCAAACTCACCTTGAGCCAATAAAACAGAACGTAAAAATTGATTGTAGGTTAGACTAATAATTCGCTCTACCTCAAGTTTAACTTCTCTCTTTTTTTCGGCTATAATTTTTTCATTTGTCAAGTCTTTTAACCTAACTTCTTCTTTAGGATTTGTTCTTTTTTTTCCATTTGCAGTAGCCAAACTTATTCCCCAATATACTTCATATACACAAGCATTATTTTCAAAAACAACACGTGTAAAAGCGGTATTAGTATTGTAACTAACCACACTTTCTAGTGATTTTGTAGTAGAATTGTTAAACCTTGGTACTTGGTGATAGAGTGCTATAGTGATTGCATCTAAAATAGTAGTTTTACCAGCTCCTGTGGCACCTGTAATAGCATACAATCCCACATTTTTAAAGGTAGCACTCTCAAAATCTATCTCAATAGGTGTGTTAGATTTTAAAGAATTTATATTTTGAAGTATTATTTTTAAAATTTTCATACCTTTTGCTATGAGTGTTGTTCTTGTGCTATTTGTAAAGCTTCATTAAAAGCTTCCAAAATATCTTTGTGTTCAGATAAATCTTTTCCTTGCTCTTGACATTTTTGGGTAAAAACGTCAAGAGGTTTTAGCGTCTTTATATTTTTTACATTTTCTAATAATACTTCTAACCCAACCATTTTTTCTTGTTTACTTAATGTAATTTTCAAGATTTTTAATAGTAGTTCTTCTGCCGATTTCTTGATTTCAGAAATATCTAAAACAGTAGCATTTTCATCTAAAATAATTTCTATCCAAGGTGCTAAGTTGTACTCCCCTCTAGTTACATTTTTTAGTTGATTGATACAGCTTACAACGCTTCCTTTTATCTTTAAAATATTTCGGAATTTGGGAACTGTATTTTCATTAATTTCGGTAATTTTAGTTTCCTCTATCTGTAACTTAACTATTTTTTTGTCGTAGTTTGTTTCAGAAAAACTAAGCATCACAGGAGAACCAGAATAACGTATATGCGCTTTACCTCCCACTCTTTGTGGTTTGTGTAAATGCCCTAAAGCAACATAATCAAACTCGTCAGAAAAATCATCCGCTCCTATATGACCTAAATTTCCCACGGATATATCTTTTTCACTGTCGGATATACTTCCGCCAATAGCAAACAAATGCCCCATTGCTATAATAGGTATCTCTTTGTTTTCTTTTAAAGTTAAACTATAAGTTGCTATTTCTGTATAATGCTGAATCAATGCTTTTTTATAACGATCGTTAATATCCAAAAAATCTTCGCCTGCAATTGCTTTTCTTACATCTTGATCTCTTAAATACGGAACCGCACCTACAATCACCTCTTCATTTTTAATTGTTAATTTAAAAACTTCTTTTTTTATAGGATCTGTTGCCTTACCTACAACTTTAATATCAAGCACACTCAATAATTCTTTAGGGGCATTTAAGGTTCCTGGAGAATCGTGATTTCCGCCAGTTATCACAATGTACTTACAACAACTGTTGTTTAACCCAATTAAAAAATTGTAATACATGTTTAAGCTTTGACTTGAGGGCATACCTGTATCAAACACATCGCCAGATATTAACAAAACGTCGTATTTTTCAGTAAGAATATGTGCTGACAACCAATTTAAAAATAATTGTTGTTCTTCGTTTTGCGATTGCTCATGCAATCTATGACCCAAATGCCAGTCTGCTGTGTGTAGAATTTTCATAGCTAAGATTATAAGAAAAAGATACAAAGCCTATTTTATATACTTTATATACTAAATTATTTGCTTTCTAGAGTGTTTAAACTTTTAACAATACATAATTATCAAAAGAATACTAAAATTTTAGTATTGATGAATTTTAGAGCAATAGCTTAAAATATATACGCTTTTACATAAAAACTCTTTGTTCTTAAAAATAAGTAAAATTTTACAGTTGCTTTTCTAAATAATGATATTTGATATTGTATTGTTCTTTTAACTCTTTTATTTTAGAGTTTATTTCTTTAGTTTCTGCTTTTTTTTGAGTTTTAGAACCTACCAACATCACATTTTTACGGGTATGCTCGTTAGATATAAATTCAAAAACCTTGGTACTGTATTGATGTTTTTCTAAAATTAAAGCACGGATAGTGTCCGTTATCATCTCAAACTGGCGTTCCTTAAAAATTCCGTATTTTAAAAGCGGACTTTCTTGGGCTACTCCTTTTACTTGTTGTCTTACTTGTTTGTGGCAACACGGTGCGCAAATTACCAAACTAGCATTGGCTACAATTCCTTTAGCTATGGCATCATCTGTAGCCGTATCGCAAGCATGCAAAGCAATTAAAATATCTATTTTTTTATTATCATAATCCTGAATCAATTTATTTTCAAAATGTAAATCTTCAAACCCACATTTATCGGCTACTTTTTTACAATAGTCTACCAAACCATCTCGTAATTCTATTCCTGTAACAGTAACTTCTTTTTTTCTATCGTTTTTTAAATAGTCGTACAAGGCAAATGTTAAATATCCTTTTCCAGATCCCATGTCTACAATCTGAATTTTTTTTGGCAATTGTACACCATTAATCAAACTTTCTATAATTTCTAAATATTTATTTATTTGACGGTATTTGTCTGCCATTTTAGGAATTACACTTCCTTCTTTATCAGTAACTCCTAAATAAAACAAATAATCTTTATTTGCTGCTCGTTTTTCTTTGGGTCTGTCGTGAGTTTCTGGTAATTTGTTGGTAAAACTTGGTGCTACTTTTTTTAGAGTAACAACTTTCTTTTTAGAAATAAAAACCTGAATATCATCTGGTAATGTAAACACAACCCCCGATCTAAAATTATTAGTTAAATGCTCTTCAATTTCTGCCAGAGCCTCGTTTATTGTATAGTTCTTTACCACATCATTTGTTTTATTGCGATATGTAAACTGAAATTTTTGTTGATTTTGAAGAGTTACCAAACGGATGTATATGTTTCTCAAACCGTCATTCTTCCTAATAGGTTTGCTTAGCGTTATCTTTACAAAGGTATTAGCTACAATACTATTTTTAATCTCGTCAAAAAGTGCTTTAAAATCTTCCATATAGTAAAATTAGACTTTATTACTGATTTTAAAAAACATATATTTTAATATCCTGAAATCTTATCTGTTAAATAAAAAATACCTCTTTTGTAACAAAAGAGGCATTTTTCCCAAATCAAAAAAACAAACTAACTTTTCTTAAAAACAAAACTCTTTTTTTACCTTATTTATCCATAATTCTATACGCTTTTGTGTTAAACTACTTTCGTTATCCTCATCAATAGCAAGCCCGTAAAACAAATTAACACAATTGGGTACTGTTGCTCTAGACTCTGTAAACCTATAAGATGTGCTAGACCAATGTCCTACAACCTTTCCTCCGTTTTTAAGCACCTCTTTTGCCAATATACCTACACCATCTATAAAATATTCAGGATAGCCTATTTGATCTCCTAAACCATATATAGCTACTTTTTTATTTGTAAAATTAATTGTTTTAAAATCCTCAAAAAATCGTTCCCAATCACTCTGCAAATCTCCATCATACCAAGTAGATAATCCTAATATAATATGTTGATATGTATCAAAATTAGCTGTGCTCACATCACATATTTCATACGTGTCTATATTCTCAAAATAAGCAACAATATCATTGGTTATTTCTTCTGTAGTTCCTGTATCTGATCCATAAAACAAACCTATCATATTTTATATTTTTAACAAATATACTATTTTTATCTGTTCTAAATAAAAATAATACTTATTTTTGTAAAAAAGTATACATAATGAAAACATTAAAAAGTATCTATAAAAACAAATTAGGAGAGAGTTATAAGATCTATTCTAACAGTAAAGAAAATTATATTGCGCTAGAAATTAATTGTATTTCTTTTTTAATTGGTCTTAAAGATTTAAAAGCATTTACTAATTCTCTACAAACCATTATAAATTATTATAAGGATTGTACTTGCGCAAAAGAAGTAGAAAACAAATGGGTTGTTTACAAAACAAAGCAAACTGAAATTAGAATGTTACTAAGCTTTGAGCAATTGTATTTATTAAGAGATCTTTTAAAAGGAACTAATTTTAAACTTTCTATAAAATCTTTATTAAAACAATATAAAATAAATTAGTTTTTATGTTAATACAGTATAAGTAACTAACAACTATTTTAAGCATAGTTTTACTATGTGTAACTATTGCATTTACCTCTTGTTTTTATTATAACCCTAAAAACTTAAATAAAAACATGTGTAACAAAAAGAGCTTATAAAAATAAGCTCTTTTTGTAAATTTATATAATTTTTAATAAACCGTTATTGCTTTTACAGCCCAATCTATCAACGCTTCTTTTTCAGAAATGCTTAAATCTCCGTGTAAAATTTCATACGATTCTAAAGGCATTTCACCCTCTTCTACCTCCTCTATCAACTCGTTTAACTTATGTATTTTTTGTTGTGTGTTGTAATTAGACCAGTTAGAAAAGTTTAGATGCTCCTTTCCTTCTTGAACATGGTTATTTGTCCAAATAGAAATAGGTACAATATTAGAATACCAAGGATAATTGGTTTTATTGCTATGACAATCGTAACACTTTAATTTTAATATATTTTGAATGTTTGCACTTGGTTTTGTTTCACTTATAAAAGTATCAACTTCATAAGTATTTGCATTGTTTTTATCAGTTCCTATAAATTGTATAGCTACTAGAACAATGGCTATTCCTAAAAATATTTTTTTAATCATTTCTACTAAAATTTAATTTCTAATGTTGCGTAATAAGCTCTAGGAGCTGCGGGTATAATTCCAGGCCCAGGATATCCTGTAGCTCTGCGTGTAAAATAACTATTGTTTAATAAATTATTAGCTCCTGTTTCTAGCTTAAAATGTTTGTTAAATATGTAAGCGGCTGATATATCTATAATATTATAGCTAGGTATTGCGCCTTTTACGTCTGTTTTATTATTAGGATTATACAAAGAGTTAGACGCGTCTGTAAATTGAGAAGATACACCTGTAAATTGTGTACTCACCAATAATTTTTTCCATCCAAACTCCATACCTGTTTTTAAATTAATTAAAGGAATAAACTCTACTTCGTTACCTATAATGTTGGTTACCTTAGAGTTTGTGTATTTGGATTTTGTAAGTGAAAAATTACCAAAAACGTTTAGGGTTAAGTCTTTTTTAGATTTAAATAGAGTTTCTTTTAAATTTAATTGTAGTAGAGATTCTAAACCATATATAAATGCACTACCTATATTTTTTCTTACCCATTGTGCTCTAAAAGGAGGCTCTTTTGCAAACACTTGTCCTATTCTGTTTTGATATTTTAAAGCAAATATGTTTACATCATAAGAAAACTTTTTACCAAAACGTCCTCTGGTTCCCAAATCAAAAGTAAAGCCATTCTCATCGGTAATATTTTCATCAATTCTAAAAGATGGATTTACAGTTCTAATATCTGAAAAAGTTACGGATCTGTAATTTTGAGAAAAATTTCCGTAAAACTCTAACCCCACTAATGGCTTATAACTTGCACCCATTCCTAACAACACAAAGTTTCTAATAAACCTATTGTTATCTTTAATATTGGTCTTTGTAACAACATTGTAAAACGTACCATTTGCTTCCGTTTTTATATGTTCAAATCTAAGCCCTGGCGTTATACTTAACTGTTCTGTAATTTTAAAAATATTTTCTCCAAAAACAGATATATTTGAGTTGGGAAACTTAAAATTATTTTGATTTTCGTAATTAACCGCTTCTGGGTCAAAACTAAAATCAGCGTCTGTGTCTTTACTCCCTCCTCCTTGTCTAGAGGTATTGCTGCCTTTGTACGTTTTTACTCCTAACAACAAAAATGAATTTTGATTTCCTAAAGAGTATTGGGTTAAAAATCTAGTTTCTGTTCCCCAGTTGTTAAACTTACCTACAAGTAAATCTCGTCTATTTATAAACTCTCCTCTTTCATTTACTTGGTCTCCATTGTTTGGATCTGAACTAAATATATTAGGAATTTTTCTAAACCCTACGGCTTTTCTGGATGCGTTTAACGTAAAAAAACTAAAAGATAATTTAGTATGGTTTGTAAATTTATGTTTTAACTTAAAGTTTAAAAGATTCCAATCTACATTAAACCAGTTTCTTGTTAAATAACTCTGCATAGGGTTTTCAAGAAACTGCACATCAGTAAGCCCACCTGGTTGATGTGCTAAATAATCTAAATGACTAAAATCTAATTCTAATTTTGTTTTATTATTTAATTGATATGCTAGATGAGAAAAATAGTTGTTAGAGTTGTATTCTGAATTGGGTCTAAATCCATCTCCTTTTTTACCGTTATAATACACGTAATAACTAAAACCTTTAGCGGTTCCAGACAGAGATGTAAAATTGGATAATGTTTTAAATGAACCAATTGTATTTCTAGTTGTAACCTCTATCTGCTTATTTTTTACGGGGCTTTTGGTAATAAAATTTATCAACCCTCCAAACTGAGTTCCATATTGTAGAGAGGCTGCTCCTCTAATTACTTGAATTTTTTCTAACGCTTCTGTAGGTGGTGTGTAATAACTTTCTGGATAACCTAAAACATCTGCGCTAATGTCATAATCGTTTTGACGAGTATTAAAATTAGCAGTTCTGTTTGGATCTAAACCTCTACCTCCAATATTTAGTTGTAAACCACCATCATTACTATCATAAATATTTAAACCTACAACTTTGGCAAAAACTTGTCTTGGATTGTTAGATGCTTTGTTACCTTGTACCAGATCTAGGTTAATTACTTCTGTTTTTTTACCTGCATAAATATGAGTTCCCTCTACAGCTTTTAGTATGGTTAATTCGTATTTCTTTTTTCGTTTTGCATCTATAACTACTTCGTTTAAACTCTCTCTAAGCTTAGCTAAGCTTATCAGTTGAGTAGTTTTACCATCAACTAGGTATTCTTTAGTTACAGATTCATATTCTAAAAGATGAAAGGAAACTTCTACTTTTTTTTTAGAGGTTTTAAAAGTTATCAATCCTTTAGAATCTGTAAAATCTACAAATTTATTTTTATTTTTAACCACATTTACTAAAGACAAAGGCTCTTTGCTTACAGCGTCTATTACCTTAAAAGTTATTTTTTTAGACTGCGAAAAAGTATGCAGGGTTATAAAAACAAAAAAAACTATATTTCTAAAATCCTTTAATTTCATAATTGATTGGTGTTATCCAAGTTTTATTATTAAAATTTTCTTTCTCCTGATACAAGTCTACATTGGAATTTATAAACTCTCTACTCAATCTGCCGTTTAAAGCCACGTAACATTCAGCAAAAATTTGTACATTCTTATGTCCTTGACTTTTAAAATGGTCTCCCAGCATATGTGCATATTCTAATATAAAATCTGGCTGAAAACTCATTTGCTTAATTTGAAATGACGTTAAGAAATCACGATTGTCTACTTCAAAAAAAGCTCCTGTTGCTTTGTCCTTAACAGTGTAAGTAACTATACCTACTTTTTCTATCAACATTACCCTCCACGAAAATCGAAACCCCTGTTCTGTCCAAAACAACTCTCCTGGGTAACATAAATATCTGAATGGTAAAAATAATTGAATAAATAAAAATAGACTAATTATAAATAAGTTAATTTCAAGTCTTTTAAAATGGTAATATTCTTTAAAATCTACTTTATAATTGGTGTTAAATTTCCCTATTCTTGAGATGGTTTTTAAAAACTGAACATGAAAAGAAGACTCAAAAAAGATAAAACAAGCACAAATCATTATGTAAGGAAACATACCTATATTAAATAATAATCTTGTAAAAAGATGAAAAACAACTACTGCTACAAAGGCTAAACGTCTTGTTTTTTTGTTCCATAATAAAAAGGGAATGCATAAATCATACAAGGCACCGCTCCAACTCATTGCATAATGAAACCAATTTTCATTCATAAAACTTCCTACAAGTGGTACATGTGTTTTGGTAGATAGCCATATTTTTAAGGGTTGAGCTCTCAACAACCAATCGGAATTTAACTTTGCCAAACCGGCATAAAAGTAAACTATACTCAACAGTATTTTGATTGTATCTACTGTCCAAACAGGAATATACTTGTATGATTTATTTTGAGTATATGAGTCCCAAGAAAAAGTAGCGTTTAAGGGTAAAAAACATAGTAAAAAGCTCAAAATACTTATAAAGTAATAATGGTTTAAATAAGTAGTCTTATCTATTAATTCTATGTAGGTAAATGTTAAAAAAAATACTAGCATGGACAATCTGTATTTAAAGCCAATAATAATAGCTACGCAAGCCAACATAGCAATAGCAAACAAACCGTATGTATAAACTCCTAGTGATTGTACCCAACTAAAACCATAATAAGTAAAATGCCATTTAGGAGCAATGTAAAACTGTTCTACCCAACCCATGGATACAAACCGAATTAAACTCCACAACATTAAGACTCCAAAAATAACACGAAAAGCAGCTAAACTAGCTGCTTCTGTATAGGTTGAATAAAAATATTTTTTAATTCTTTTCATAAGTTAATCACCGTCACCATCAACAAAATCTACAGTTACATTTAATAACTGAAAAATATTTAGCTTTGTTAATATCACATAACTTTGTAAAGCATTAAAGGTATCTTTCATTTTTGAGTTATCAGTTTTAATCTGTTCTGTAAAGTCTTCGTTCAATAAAGTAACAGATTTGTCTATAGCCTTATATTTTTCATCTACTAACTCAATAATATTAAGTTGTCTTCTGCTATCCTCGTCCCATACTGTTTGATTTAAAAATTCTAAATAAGATTTTATACTATGTCCTCTTTTACTATTATCACTATAAGCATTTCCTTCATAAAAATTTTTAAGTGCCTTGTAAGATTCTAAAAACAAAATTTTGGAATTTTTGCTAGAATAAAAAGACTCAACAGCTCTAATAAACTTAACCCCATCTCTTTTTCCAGAAGGTGTTGCTATTTTAGCTTCTCTAAAACCTTGTTCAAAATAGTTTAAATAATCGTTTATTAATTTTTCAAAAGAACCTGTATCAGATGCTTCTGTTTTTAAAATAATACTGTCTGCATTTTTTTGCCAATCTGTAACAACCTCGTTGGTTAAATTTACCATTCTATCTACAACCTTGGTTAAGTACTTTTTGTAATTTGCGCTGCGGCTGTTTGTTGTGTAAAAGTCTATAATTTCTTTATTGCTAGTTCCTTGTCCGTTAATTAAATAATCTACAGCTGGTAAACCCTGCTCATCTGCTCTGTCTTCTATCTTAAAGTTAATCTCGTCAATTTTAAGATTTTTTTCATCTAAATTTGTTTTGATAGTATCATCATCTTCTTCAGAATTATCTTTAGAGGTTTTAAAATCTAAAGGATATGAATTCATATAAGTCCTATATTTCAATTCCTCAGCTTTCCCAAATTCAAACATAGCAATGTGTTGCCATTTTTTTTGTGTTTCTAATAACGCTTTTTGAAGCAATACCAAATTTTCTTCACTACTTGTATTTACAAAATTATTCTCTGCTTTTTTTAGTACTGTTAATTGTTTTTTAAAGTCTAAATAAGCTGGAGTAATAATATTATTTACCCAGTTTTTTAAGAGCCCCATTCTACTAAAAGGAGTCTTTAAACTTGAAGTTCCTGTTTGGGCTCCTTGTCCTGGATTAGTAGCAATAGTAATTTTTTTATCATCGCAAGACATACAAGCTAACACCAAGCTAAAGGTTAAAATTAGGGAAGATATCTTCATAATACTAATATTTATTTATTCTAATTAAATGCAAATATATTAAAAAGGATTTGTTGATAAAACAAACCCTTTAAATAATATACGTAATTTAGTTGGCAGCTTGAGAAACTGTAAAATCAAATTTATTTGCAATTGCGTTAGATATTTTATCTAACTTTTCTGCCTTAATATCCCAAAATCCATTTTCTGCTTCTAAATCGTTTCTAAAACTATTTATTTCTGTTTCTGTAAAAATTGGAGTTTTTCCATCAACTGTTATATATTGTAATGAATTTATAAATCCATAACCTTCAGACAAATCATGAAAAGATTTCTCTCTACTAGGTGTTAAATTTGCTTTTCCTTGTTGTAAATAATATACCGCTCTAACAGCTACTACTTTTGCTATTTGCGAACGAATTACTTTAACTGCCTGATCTCTAACTTTGTAGTTTTTTGCAACAATAGCAGCTCTACCAATAGTAAAGGCTCTAGATATAGTGTTTGCCGTACCTGCAAAGTCTGCATCCTTTTCTACTTTACCAATGTATTTTTGCAACAATACATCCTCACTAGATGCTACACCATAAACATATCCATATGCCTCATCCCAATGGTGCTCCATGGTTGTATATACTTTTCCTTCTTTCGTTTTGTTTTCATCATGTTCTTTTTTATAAGTATTGGTATTATCAAAATTATCATCCAACCTGTTAAAATAATGATTAGATACTTGATCTACTACCAACCCTCCTAGTAAGCTTTTGTAAAACGCTTGGTTATACTCCAACCCTTTTGCGTTTACATTGCGTTTAGCATCTGCAATTCCAGCTTTTCCTTTACTAGCCTTTGTTCCTTTAACCACAAACTGCTCTACATTTTCTTTATATTTTTTTAAATACCCATCAAAGCTTAGCTTTAATTTATCTGCCTGAGAGGTTGCACCTCCTTTAAATAAACCTACAGAGTTTGCAACTTTACCTCTTACCTTTTTACCATTTTCTAAAGATGCATCGCTAAAATTTTTACCTTCTCTAAACTGCTTGTACAACACCTCTAATGATGTTGATGCATTGGTTATACCACTACCAATTTGTTTTACTTGTTTTAAACGAGTAGTCTGACCTGTAAAACTTACGGAGCTAACACTCTCTTTGGTAAAAGTATAAGTAGTAGGTACCTCTAAGCCCTCTAAATTAATAGACTCTAATCCCAAAAATTTAATTTGAGTATTAGCTACTGGCTTTTCTATTGGGTCTACTGGCTTTGGGGTAATATCATCATCTTTTTCACAAGAGGTAATTCCTACACTTGTTGCTAGCAATATTGTTAAAGCAGATTTTGTAATTTTCATTTTTTATTATTTAGATGTATTCTTTAGTTGCGTTATTTTCTTCTGCAAATATAAAGAACTATTCTAAATAACAAAGTGTTATTTTAATTTATTATAAATAAACTTACCAAACTATTTTTGTTGTCTTTTACTAAGAAAACAAATCTAAAGCTACATTGTAGGCACTTTCAAAACGTAACGGATTTACTTGGGGGTTTACTTTTAACTGTGTAAAAAAAGTTAGTATTTTTTCGGTAGGCATATTGCCTGTAAGTACATTGGTAGCCATAGGACAACCTCCGTAGCCTTTTATAGCTCCATCAAAACGATTACAACCATTTTTGTAAGCTGCTTCTATTTTGGCGTGCCAATTATTGGGTGTTGTGTGTAAATGTGCACCAAACTCTACATGAGGATACTTGGGTACTAAATTTGAGAATAAATAAGCAATACTTTCTGGTTTGGCAGCTCCAATAGTATCAGACAAAGATAAAATATGTACACCAATACTGGATAACTTTTCTACCCAGGCACTTACAATTTCTATACTCCAAGGATCTCCATAAGGATTACCAAAACCCATAGACAAATAGGTAACTACTTTTTTGTTATGTTTTTTTGCAATTTCTAAAATATCTTGTAAAATAGTAAAACTCTCTTGTATGGTTTTATTTGTGTTTCTGACTTGAAAAATTTCGGATATAGAAAAAGGATATCCTAAATAAGTTATTTCGTCAAACTGACTAGCTTCTATAGCCCCGCGAGTATTGGCAACAATAGCCAATAACTTACTTTGTGTGGTAGACAAATCTAATTTTGATAAAACCTTAACAGTATCTGCCATTTGAGGAATGGCTTTGGGGGATACAAAACTTCCAAAATCTACGGTATCAAATCCACAATTTAAAATAGCATTGATGTATTTTACTTTTAAATCTGTAGGAATAAAGTCTTTGATACCTTGCATAGCATCTCTAGGACATTCTATGATTTTAACATTGGGTTTATGAATCATAATGCCAAATATACTAACATTATTATATAGTTAATATTCTTAAAAAAATAAAGCTCTGCTAAATAATTTAGAAGAGCTTTGTTTTGTTGTGTAAATATGTTTTATAGTCTACTTAATAAGTCTGCTTTTTTATTTTCAAACTCTTTTACTGAGATGATATTTTTATCCTTTAAACTTGCAAGTTTTTCTATTTTACCAAAAATATCTTCTTCAAAATCATTTGTATTAATATTTGCTGGTGCTGGTATTGCGGGTTCTGTAATAAAAACGGACTCTTGATTTTCTAAAACCTGCGTGTTGTTGCTTGGGTTAGGTCTATTATCTATACCCGAAACAATGGGCAATGAGTTTAAATTTACAGTTCCATACTGACTTGTAAACGAAACTGAATAATCTCCACTCTGCTGCTGCCCTACTCCACCAATTTGGTGATCTAAGGTATTAAAAACCGTTACATTTCCATTTTCTTGTATTGCCAATCTTCCTATATTAGAAAATATAGCGTAACTTGTATTGTTTTGACTTCCTGTAGAATTAGGAGACCCTAAATCTCCCCACCAGTTACCCGATTGAAAACCTCCTTGGTTTTGTACTTTAGGCAAAGGTTTGTACTGAATACCTCCTTGATTTAATAAATTAGATAATTCTATACAAAGTCCGTCTACAGTTGCTTTTAGTCCATTGTTAAACATATCGCCCACCATAGTCATACCTCCTTGCATCCATTGTCCGCCACCCCCTAACTCAGGAATATTAAATTGAGCCATTGTACCATTGCTCATCATTAATGCATGTGCAAGATTAGTTACGGCATCTACACTAATTCCATAACGATTTGCAATGTTGGTTATGTTCTGAAAACTAGCATCTGTAAATATTGCATTCATAATTTGTAATCTATTTTTAATTTTTGGTTTTATAACAAAACCAGCCGCAAGATAGCAAATCCAACAGTCAATCTTGTTTTTTAAGCTAAAACTTTGATAGTAAATATTTTAAAAGTTTTAAGTTATGTTGCCTTAGTCCTTAAGAGGATCATAATTGTACTTTTGATTAAAAAAAGCCTCCTTTTTAGGCACCCAATACGTGTCTGCATAAAATTGCAACAAAAAGAGGCAAAAACCATATCTTGTATTGTTCTGGGAATCGGATTTTATTTTTTTGAATTGTTACTTACCTATAGCTCTAAAATAATTAAAATATCTGTTTTAAAACTTGTAGTTTTGTAGTATGATATTAAAAGATACTATAGTTGCTTTGGCAACCTCATCGGGTGTTGGAGCCATTGCTGTTATTCGTTTGTCTGGACCTGATGCTATTGCTTTGGCAGATGCTTGTTTTCAGTCTATTAAAGAAAATAAAGCTTTGGTTAAACAAAAGTCTCACACCTTACATTTAGGACATTTTGTAAATAACAAACGTGTAATAGATCAAGTGTTGATATCTGTTTTTAAAAATCCACATTCGTATACAGGAGAAGATACTATTGAAATTTCTTGTCATGGTTCTATGTATATTCAACAAGAAATTATTCAGGTTTTATTACAAAAGGGAGCTCGTATGGCTGATGCTGGGGAGTTTACTCTTAGAGCCTTTATCAACGGAAAATTGGATTTGTCTCAGGCAGAAGCCGTGGCCGATTTAATTTCTTCAGACTCCGAAGCTTCTCATCAAGTAGCCATGCAACAAATGCGTGGTGGTTTTTCTAACGAAATTCAATATTTACGTGATGAATTGATCAATTTTGCATCGTTAATTGAGTTGGAATTAGATTTTGCTGAAGAAGATGTTGAGTTTGCGGATAGAGGTGAATTTAAAAAATTGATTGCTAAAATTAAGATTGTATTAAAACGTTTGATTGATTCTTTTGCAGTAGGTAATGTTATTAAAAACGGAATTCCAGTAGCTATTGTGGGTGAGCCTAATGTTGGAAAGTCTACCCTGTTAAATGCTTTGTTAAACGAAGAACGCGCTATTGTATCAGACATTGCAGGTACTACACGAGATACTATTGAAGATGAGATGATTATTGATGGGGTTGCTTATCGTTTTATTGATACTGCTGGAATTAGAGAAACTAAGGATGTTGTAGAAAATATTGGAATTCAGAAAACTTTTGAAAAAATAACACAAGCACAAGTAGTTATTTATTTGTTTGATGTTACCCAATACAAAGTGCAAAGCACCAAATACAAAGTTGAATTAGAGTCTATTAAAAATAAATATCCTCAAAAACAATTGATTATTTTGGGAAATAAAGCGGATAGAGTTTTAGAGGAGGTACTTAACAATCTAAAATTAGAAATTCCTGAATTGATTACCATTTCTGCTAAGTCTAAAGATGGAATAGAAAAATTAACCGATGAATTGACCAAAATGGTTAACATTGGTGCGTTAAATAATCAAGACACAATTGTTACCAATTCTCGTCATTACGATGCCTTGCTAAAAGCATTAAACGAAATTAACAAGATAGATGAGGCTATTATCAACCATATTTCTAGCGACTTAATGGCTATTGATATTCGTGAGGCGCTTTACTTTTTTGGATTGATTACAGGTGAAGTTACCAACGATGAACTTTTAGGAAACATTTTTGCTAACTTTTGTATTGGAAAGTAACCACCATTAAACAAAGAATAACAAAACATAACAAAACACTACAAAGCCCTTTAATTAGGGCTTTGTAGTGTTTTGGTTAATACTTGTTAATAAGTATTATTGGTTTAAAAGGTACAAACTTGTACCTTATTTGTACCTTGGTTTTAATTGAGGTACAAATATTCTGTTTTTACCTTTTTACTTGTCGCTTAATGGCGCTTAAATTATATTCTCTAAGCCGTTTTACTTCCTGCAAAAGTTTTTTTCTCGATTTAATGTTATAAAATATTCTAACTGTAAAAATCTATTTTTTTTTAGAAATGTTAAATCCCACTATAGTTGCTTCTAAAAACTGAGCTACACTATGTTTAAACTCGTGTTTTGTAAACACTAATTTTATGTCTTTAATTTTGTAGACTTTATAACATTGACTATGTAATAAAATAATAGTAGCTTTTATAAGCTCTTCTAAACCTAAAACCAATAGAGAAGTTGCTGTTGCATAACAACTATTTATAGATACTAATGGTAAGAGTATCTTTTTCTAAACCTTTAGCATTTTTATAAATTTCTTTATCTAAGCCTAATGCCTCATTCTGTTTTAAATCAATAAATCTTTTTATACTTTACATTTACTTTCACTGAATAAAACCATATACTTATTTA
>Ga0115030_1000058_pt1 | contig 41031 bp, 32 predicted proteins | sample SidtaG_4_FD_87174 | JGI IMG/M metagenome (GOLD analysis project Ga0115030, IMG submission 87174) | Marine algal microbial communities from Sidmouth, United Kingdom - Sidmouth_Male1 metaG | ecosystem: Host-associated > Algae > Red algae > Unclassified | place: Sidmouth, United Kingdom | collected... | reverse complement strand
TTTAATGAAGCTTTAAAAGTCAAAGTGATTATTTGAATAATAAATTTAAGAAAACAAGTTGTTTTACAGTGGTATATTACCAAAAATAAATACAAGCTTATCTTTAAATAAAATAGTTACAGTTGTACATTCAAACGAATTGCTCAATTTAGTATATATGATGTTTTAGCACGTGCCTTTTATGATACAATAGGCGTTACCGTATTAAAAATAAAATGGTGTGTCTTGTGTGATAATTTAATTTTTAACAGATATCTGTATTCTAAATACAATAAAATTATTGACTTTTATAAAAAAAATCAATTTAAATAGACTATAAGCTAAAACCATAAAAAATCATATATTTGCACATATTAAATTAACACTGAATATTATGAAAAAAATTAACTTAGCTATTGCAGTCTTAGCGATTTCAATGGCGACAATTTCTTGTAAAGAGGCAGGAAAAAAGGCTGGTAGTGCATTGGATGCTGCCAAGAGTTCCGTTGATCAGACTGTAGATGCAGTTGAAACTGGAGCAGATAAAGCTGTAGATACTGCTGGAGATGCTCTTGATGAAGCAGAAAATGCTTTAGATAACGCAGCAGAAAAAACAGGTGATGCATTACATGGTGCTAAAGATGCGGCAGGTAACGCTGTTGATAAAGCAGGTGATGCAGTAAGTCATGCAGCAGAAAAAACGGGTGATGCATTACATAATGCTAAAGATGCAGCTGGTAATGCTGTTGATAAAGCAGGTAATGCAGTAAGTCACGCAGCAGAAAAAACGGGTGATGCTTTACATACTGCTAAAGATGCAGCAGGTGACGCAGTAAGTCATGCAGCAGAAAAAACGGGTGATGCATTGCACGGTGCTAAAGACGCAGCTGCAAGTAGCGCAACTAAAGCTACAAATTCTTTAAAAAACGCTATCAAGTAGGTTTTTAAGTTTTTGTAACTATAACAACTAAAAAAACACCATCATTTTTGATGGTGTTTTTTTAGTTGTTACTAGATAGTGCAGCTAGTTAATACTCTTAAATTGTTCTAAAAATCTAACGTCATTTTCGTAAAACATTCTTATATCAGGAATTTGATACAACAACATGGCAATACGTTCAATTCCCATTCCAAAGGCATAACCACTGTATTTTGTAGGGTCAATATTTGCGTTTTTTAATACGTTAGGATCTACCATTCCGCATCCCATAATTTCTAACCAACCTGTACCTTTAGTAATTTTGTAATCTGTTTCGGTTTCTAGTCCCCAGTAAATATCCACTTCTGCGCTTGGCTCTGTAAACGGAAAGTAAGAAGGGCGTAAACGAATTTTAGATTTCCCGAACATTTCTTGTGTAAAATATAAAAGTGTTTGCTTTAAGTCTGCAAAAGAAACATCAGTATCAATATACAAACCTTCTACTTGATGGAAAATACAGTGTGCACGTGCAGATATATCTTCGTTTCTAAAAACCCTACCAGGAGACAGTGTTCTAATAGGCGGTGTGTTGTTTTCCATATATCTTGTTTGTACAGATGAAGTATGTGTACGTAATAAAATATCCGGATTTTGCTCTATAAAAAACGTGTCCTGCATATCACGAGCAGGATGGTATTCAGGTAAATTTAAAGCTGTAAAATTATGCCAATCATCTTCAATTTCAGGACCTTCAGAAAGTGTAAAACCAATTCTAGAGAATACATCAATAATTTGATTTTTTACAATCGATATAGGATGACGAGATCCTAGTTTTAAAGGTTCAGCAGGTCTGGTTAAATCATTCAAGCTGTTTTTTTGAAGATTTGCATCATCTAAAATTTCTTTAAATTGATTTACTTTTTCTTCTGCAGCATTTTTAAAGGTGTTTAATGCTTGACCAAATTCTTTTTTCTGATCGTTTGCAACGTTTTTAAACTCAGCAAAAAGGTCGTTTAAGATTCCTTTTTTACCAATGTATTTAATTCTAAATGCCTCAAGTTCCTCCTTAGTAGTAGCCTTAAAATCATTTACTTCTCCAATTAGTTCTTTAACTTTGTCTAACATATTTGCAGTTCAGAAATTAGATTACAAATTTAGCAAACTATTTGATAATACTTTTATGTAATCCTTAGTATTTATGAATTATATGGATGGATTGATGAAATTAAAAAGACAGTTAAGTTTTCCTTTTTAATTTTGAAGGCAAATGATTGTTTTTCTGTATTTAACAATTATTCCCAACCTTTAAAAGAACGAATCCAAGGTTGGTGAGAAAAATAATTCCAAGATGTGTTTGCCAAATCTACCGTAGGGTCAATAAATTCTTGTCTAGGTCTCCCGTTTAAGCTTTTGTGACTAATAGCATAAACCTCTACAGAGTTTCCTTTTTCGTTTTCCTGTTTTTTTAGCAATTGTGCGTACTGCCAAATAACATCGGGTTTTGTGTTTAAGAGTCCAATTTGACTATTGGATAAGTTGTTAGGATAATGTTCTTGTGTTTTTTGAGTGTCACTATTTTTAATTTTAAAATAAGTATATCCACTAGAAGAACGCAACATCATTCTCCAACTCATTTTATGAGCTTCTTCTGTCCAGAATGTGTTTCCTTGAATAAAATATTGTCTTAAAGGTAAAAAAAGTTGTAAAAAGCAATAGAAAGAAAGTAATGCGATTGTTTTTTGAGAAGTATTATTTGTTTTAGTTGCTGTAAAATACTTTTTTTTAGGGAGAAAAAGTTGTTGAATTTTAGAATCAGAAAAGAAAAACAATGCAAAAGACATACTAAGGTAGGGAAAAACACCCACCTGAAATACAATAGAATTAAAACTGTGAAAAAGAATAGAAATTAAAAAGCCAAAGATTCTAGTTTTTTTAAAGCATAATAGCGGAATAACAAACAAGTCAAATAAAATTCCTCCATAAGCAATAGTCATGTAAAAGTAGCTTTTAGTAAAATAAGAGCCAATCACAGGAAAGCTAGATTTAGATGCTAACATAATTTTAGTAAAAGTTCCATCTAACCAGTCTGGGTATATTTTAGCAATACCTCCAAAAATATAGACACAACTAATTTGAAATATTAGGATTAATTTGCACCAATTACTCATAAAATACTGCTTTTTAACTCTATTTTGTTTTACATCTATAGAGGCATACTTATGAGCGGGTAAAAAACACATAATCAAACAAAGTAATATCATTAAGTAATAATGATTGTTATAGGATATCTTATGAGTTAAATAACAGTAGGTCCACAATAAAGTATAAACAATAATAGATATTTTGTAGAAATAGCCTAAGAGAACTCCCAGTCCAAACAATCCCATAATTGCATAAAAATAAAACATTCCATTTCCCTCAAAAGGTTGCAACCACTCCAAGCCAATGGGAGAAAAATGCACATGAGGATCTATATAAGTTCTTTGAATCCATCCTGTAAAAATAGAACCCCATGCTTCTGCTGTTAACACAATTCCAAAAATAATTCTAAAAACTATTAAAGGGCTGTTGTCTATTTTGTTAAACAGAAATTTCATTACAATGGCATTAAGGTTGATATAATTGTTAAAGTAAAACAAATATATTCTTATATTTAATTAAAATTTATAAAATAATGGACAAGAGAGTTAAAGAGTTTATGGATAATGTAAAAATTAGAAATGGTAACGAACCAGAATTTTTACAAGCAGTACAAGAAGTTGCAGAAACTGTAATTCCATATATATACAATCACGATATTTATGCGGGTAAAAACATATTATCAAGAATGGCAGAACCAGAACGATTAATTTCGTTTAGAGTGTGTTGGGTAGATGATGCTGGGGTTATTCAGATTAATAGAGGATATAGAGTACAAATGAATTCTGCAATAGGACCTTATAAAGGAGGGTTGAGGTTTCATCCTACTGTAAACCAAAGTGTATTAAAGTTTTTAGCTTTTGAGCAAGTGTTTAAAAATGCCTTAACAACTTTGCCTATGGGTGGAGGTAAAGGGGGATCGGATTTTGATCCAAAAGGAAAATCAGATGATGAAATTATGCGTTTTTGTCATGGTTTTATGAGTGAATTATTTCGCCACATTGGCTCTGATACCGATGTGCCTGCTGGTGATATTGGAGTAGGAGCAAGAGAAGTAGGGTTTTTATTTGGTATGTATAAAAAATTAAAGAACGAATTTACAGGGGTTTTAACAGGTAAAGGATTGTCTTGGGGAGGGTCTCAAATTAGACCAGAAGCAACAGGATATGGAGCGGTGTATTTTGCGCAAAATATGTTGTTAACTCAAAAAGATTCTATGAAAGATAAAGAGGTTTTAATCTCTGGATCTGGTAATGTGGCTCAATACGCGGCAGAAAAAAGCATACAATTAGGTGCAAAAGTACTTACATTGTCTGATTCTTCTGGATATATTTATGACAAAGAAGGAATCACTCAAGAAAAATTAGATTTTGTAAAAGAACTAAAAAATGTAAAAAGAGCTCGTATTAGTGAATATGTAGAGACTTATACTTCTGCTGTTTTTCATAAAGGGAAAACACCATGGTCAGAAAAATGTGACATGGCTTTTCCTTGCGCAACACAAAATGAGTTGAACAAAGAAGATGCAAAAACATTAATTTCTAATGGATGTATTGCAGTAGCAGAAGGTGCAAACATGCCTTCAACTATTGAGGCTGTAGAAGAATTTCACAAAGCAAAAATATTTTTTGCTCCTGGGAAAGCTTCAAATGCAGGAGGTGTTGCTACCTCTGGTTTAGAAATGACACAAAATGCACTACGTTACAATTGGACAAGAGAAGAGGTTGATGAAAAGCTTAAAGAGATTATGGAAGATATTCATGATGCTTGTGTGGAGTATGGAACTGATGAAACAGGATATATTAATTATGTAAAAGGAGCAAATATAGCAGGTTTTGTAAAAGTTGCAGATGCAATGTTAGCCCAAGGGGTTATATAGTTTTAGTTTACTAAACAAAGAGCGTTATCAATTAATTGATAACGCTTTTTTGGTTTAAAGATGTTATTTTTGATGCGTAAGTAATTTTAGTGTGAAGGAGACAATACCCATTTTTCGTAAAATAATTCATGTAGATATGGATGCTTTTTTTGCATCTGTAGCTCAGTTAGATTATCCGGAACTGAGGGGTTTACCTGTTGCTGTTGGTAGTGATGGCAGAAGGGGAGTGATAGCAGCTGCTAGTTACGAAGCTAGAAAGTTTGGAGTAAAATCTGCTATGGCCGGTTCGTTGGCCAAAAAAATATGTCCAGCGCTTATTTTTGTAAAATCAGATTTTGTTAGGTACAAAGAAATATCAACTCAAGTACGAGAAATATTTTACGAATATACAGATTTAGTGGAGCCTTTGTCTTTGGATGAGGCTTATTTGGATGTAACGGTTAACAAGAAAAAAATCACATCAGCCAGTAAAATAGCAAGACTAATTCGTGAAGATATTTTAAATAAAACAGGTTTAAACGCCTCTGCAGGCATTGCTCCTAACAAATTTGTAGCTAAAATAGCCTCGGATGTAAACAAGCCTAACGGCCAAAAAACAATTACGCCCAATGAGGTAGTGACATTTTTAGAAAAATTACAAATCAGAAAGTTTTATGGAGTAGGTAAGGTAACTACACAAAAAATGTACAGTTTGGGCATTTTTACTGGAGCAGATTTAAAAAATAAGGAGTTGCCTTTTTTAGAACGTAATTTTAAAAGTTCAGCGTTGCATTATTACAATATTGTAAGAGGAATACACAACAGTCCTGTAAAATCAACAAGAATTAGAAAATCAGTTGGTGCAGAACATACGTATTTAGAGAATCTAACCTCTGAGGTTTTTATGGTTCAAAAATTAGAAGTCTTATCAGAAGAGATAGAAAAAAGGTTGTCAAAAAACAATGTTAAAGGGAGAACGATTACTCTAAAGATTAAATATAGCGATTTTATACAAACAACAAGAAGTAAAACTTTGGGTGTATTTGTTTTTTCAAAAAAAGAGATACACAAAGTCGTTACAGAATTACTATATCAAGATGTGTTAAAAGATTCTGTTCGTCTGTTAGGAGTATCAATTTCAAACTTAAACAACGAGGAGCCTGAAAATGTAAAGCAATATATACAGTTAAAGTTAGAATTTAATGAATAAGGAACATCTAAAGTCTATATGTTTAAAAACAATAAACATAAAGTTAAACAAACTTCAAAAAGCGATAGAAAGTTATCAAAACGATTTGCTTTCAGAAACAAAAAGTTCTGCGGGAGATAAGCATGAAACAGGTAGAGCTATGTTGCAGTTAGAAATGGAAAAATTGGGGCAACAATATCAAAACATACTGTTGCAAAAAGAGCAAGTAGAAAAAATAAACTCAAGTTCTGTTCAAAAACAAGTATCCTTAGGAAGTGTTGTTATTACAAATTTAGGGGCTTATTTTATAGCAACAAGTATTGGAATCATCACTCATGAAAAAACAAAAGTAATGGTGATTTCTTTAAATTCTCCAATAGGAAGTCTGTTATTGGGTAAAGAAAAAGGAATGTCTTTTGTTTTTAATGCTCAAAAAATAGAAATACAAGAGGTTTGTTAAGTTGATACAGTGTCTCGGTATCTAAATTTCACTAGTCACTATTATTTTTTAGGTCTTCTTCGCTGAGGTTTTTTGTATTTTTTAGCAATAATCCTACGGTAACTTCCTCCTAAATTTGTTTTCTGATTTTTCTCAGATTTTTCATGAAAAGCCGGCCCAGGAGCAAACTCTTTAGAACCCAATTTTTGATAAGGAGTAATATCTTCCAACTCAAGTTCTTCTTCTAGCAATTTACTTTCAATAAAAATTTCTTCAGGTAATTGATATTTAGGGATTTCGTAATCCATTAAAGTTTCTATTTCAGTAACAATTTCATGGTCTTTAGAAGTGATAAAGGACATAGCAAAACCTTCGTTTTCTGCACGACCTGTTCTACCAATTCTGTGCATATAAGCTTCGGCTTCTTTAGGCAAGTCAAAGTTGATAACATGCGTGATTTCTGGAATATCTACCCCTCTAGACAATACATCTGTAGTAATTAAAACTCTGTGTTTTCCTTTCTTAAAATTTTCTACCGACCTTAAACGGTAATTTTGAGTTTTGTTAGAGTGTATTAGTGCAAAACTTTCTTCAGGATATTCAGCCATACCTTGAATTTCGTTGAAAACCAAATCGGCTAAATATTTATGTTTGATGAACACTAGTACACGAGACATATCTTCATCATCTTGTAAAAGATGATTTAGTAAGTTAATTTTGGTGTAAAAATTAGGCACTTCAAAAGCCATTTGATCTATATTCTGTAACCTTGTACCCGATGCTGCAGCTTCTACATTGATTGGGTTTTTAAAGAATTCCTCAATCAATTCAGAAACTTCATCTGTCATAGTAGCAGAAAATAAAATCGATTGTTTTTTCTTGGGGACTAAATCAATAATATCAATCAACTGTAATCTAAAACCAAGGTTAAAAATTTCATCAACTTCATCAATCACCAATTTTTGAATAAACTTTAACTTTAAAGCTCCAATCATTCCCAAATCAATGACCCTTCTGGGGGTAGACACCAAAATATCTAACCCGTTGTGAATCATTTCTTTTTGTTTATTGATATTTGCCCCTCCATACAATCCGCCATAACGGACATTGATGTAGGGTGTCAATTTATCTAATGCATCAATAACCTGTACAACCAATTCTCTTGTTGGTACTACAATTAAAACTCTAGGGTGTTTTTGCTCAGAAAAAGCTAACATCCTTAAAATAGGCATTAAATAAGCAAAAGTTTTACCTGTACCTGTTTGTGCAATACCTACAACATCTCTACCAGACATAATACAAGAGAAAGCTTCTTCTTGTATTTTAGTGGGTTCTGTATAGCCTAAATCAGTAATAGCGTTACGAAGTTGGTTGTTAAGATTTAAATTTTCAAAAGACATAATTTCTGAGTTTCTTACTGCAAAGGTAGGTAAAACAAGACTAAGAACTACGTGTTAATAACAATCGGTTATTTTTCTTTTTTCCATTTCTTGTTCAATTCGTCTTGTAATTTTCTGTTTGTTTCCTGAATACGTTTTAAAGATGTTTTTTTGTGCTCTTCAAACTCATCTTTTAAATTTTGTAAATTAGAAACTGCTTTTTTAGTAGTGCCTAAGTTCTGCTTGTATTTAAAAGCAAAAAAGCCCAATAAAATTATCAGTGAAACATATAATAAGATAACGATAACGGATAATATGTTTTTATCGATACCAATTCCTAAAATAGAACGTCTGTTTTTTTCTAAAATTGAAGTCTCCAATTTTTTATTCAGATTAACAAGCTGTTTTTTGTAGGTTTTAATTTCTTTAAAATTACTTTGAATAGTAGCTTCTTTTTCTTTAATTATTTTTTTAAAGGTATTTAAAGAATCTACTACATTTTGTTTTAGATGGTTGTATTTTACAATTTTTACAACTTTATAATTTTGATAAGAACCCGAATCTTTGTAGAGTAAATCAAATTGATCAGAAAGAGATAGTTCTTCTTGGCTAATAACTTCTTTTTCTGTTTGGGCATTTATGTGTGTAAAAATAGAAAGCAGGAGTATAAAGATTATTTTTTTCATAAAATTATGTAATATAAGTATATTTAACTATCGTAACAAAAGTAATAAAATGATTTAAACATATTATAGATTGTGAAATTTTACTGTAATGTTAATTTAACTTTACTTTAGTATATTTACTTTTATAACCTTAAGAATTAGAAGATATGAATTTTGGAAAAGAATTTGAAAAATATGCAACTAAACATCATGGTATTAGTAGCACACATTATGATAAAATAGTAAGTTCAGTAACTCCATATATTATGGAAGAACGTCAGTTAAACATTACGCAAATGGATGTTTTCTCTCGTTTAATGATGGATAGAATTATTTTTTTAGGTACAGGTATCAACGATCAGGTAGCTAATATTATTCAAGCACAATTGTTGTTTTTAGAATCTGTAGATGCTAACAAAGATATCTCAATTTATATTAACTCTCCTGGAGGAGGAGTTTATGCAGGTCTAGGTATTTATGACACAATGCAATTTATAAAGCCAGATGTGGCAACAATTTGTACAGGAATGGCTGCAAGTATGGGAGCGGTTTTAATGTGTGCGGGTGCAGAAGGAAAAAGATCTGCTTTGCCTCATTCAAGAGTCATGATTCATCAACCTTTAGGAGGAGCTCAAGGTCAGGCTACAGATATGGAAATAACAGTAAGAGAAATTACAAAGTTAAAAAAAGAATTATACACAATCATTTCTAAGCATTCTGGACAATCTTTTGAAAAGGTTTCACTAGACTCAGATAGAGATTATTGGATGAAAGCAGAAGAAGCAAAAGCTTACGGAATGGTAGATGAAATCCTAACAAGAAGTAAATAAACTTATTTTGTTAGTTAAAGTTTAAAGTATAACTAGATGTCAAAAGAAGGAATGGAGTGCTCGTTTTGTGGGCGAAAAAAAGAAGAAACTAATTTATTGATAGCGGGTGTAGATGCTCATATTTGTGATAGTTGTGTTTCTCAGGCTCACGGTATATTAGCGGAAGAAATTACGGATGCACCTGAAAGTAATAACTCAGATTTGGTTATCAAAAAGCCAAAGGAGATTAAAATGTTTTTAGATCAATATATTATAGGTCAAGATGCAACTAAAAAAACAATGGCTGTTGCGGTATACAATCACTACAAAAGACTAACACAGCCTGATACTTTAGAGCAAGATGTTGAAATAGAAAAGAGCAATATGATTTTGGTGGGGGATACCGGAACTGGAAAAACATTAATTGCGAAAACCATAGCAAAAATGCTAAACGTGCCTTTTTCTATTGTAGATGCTACCGTGTTAACGCAAGCAGGATATGTTGGAGAAGATGTAGAAAGTATTTTAAGCCGTTTGTTACAAGCTGCTGATTATGATGTAGAAAGTGCTGAACGTGGAATTATTTTTATTGATGAAATTGATAAAATAGCCCGTAAAGGAGATAATCCATCTATTACAAGAGATGTTTCTGGCGAAGGTGTGCAACAAGCATTGTTAAAGCTATTGGAAGGAACGGTAGTTAATGTAGCCCCTAAAGGAGGTCGCAAGCATCCAGATCAAAAATTTGTAGAGGTAAATACTAAAGATATATTGTTTATTGCCGGCGGAGCATTTTCTGGAATTCAGAGTGTTATAAGCAAACGTTTAAATAGGCAAGCTGTAGGTTTTGGAGCTTCTTTAAGTGAGGATCAAATAGATGAAAAAAACTTATTAAAATATATTATACCTACAGATTTAAAAAACTTTGGCTTGATTCCTGAGATTATTGGGCGTTTACCCGTGTTAAGTTACATGAGTCCTCTAGACAAAGAAACATTGCGATCTATTTTAACAGATCCTAAAAATTCTCTAATTAAGCAATACACTAAGCTGTTTGAAATGGATGAAATAGCATTTACAATAAACGATGATGCGTTGGATTACATTGTAGAAAAAGCGCTAGAGTATAAATTAGGAGCAAGAGGTTTGCGTTCTTTGTGTGAGGCTATTTTTACAGACGCAATGTTTGAATTGCCAAGTGCTACAGATATTAGTTCTTTTGAAGTAACAAGAGTTTATGCAGAGGATAAGTTAAGTACAACGATGTTAAAACAACTAAAAGTAGCAAGTTAGATTTACTATTAGTTTAGTTAAAAAAGAAAAACACTCAAAAGTACTTTTTGAGTGTTTTTCTTTTTTAAAGGTTTGTTTATTTTTTTAAAGCTCTAAAAATACTTCGGGTAAGTTCTCTAAAAATAGTTCTTCCTATTTGTCTAATCATGGTGTTTTTACTTAATGTTTCTATCATGCCAGGCTCTTCTTTAATAGTTTTTTTTCTTTTAGAGACTTTTTCTTTTTCAGTAGTAAGGTCTTTATGCTGTACTATTTTTTTATTTAAAATTTCATACGCACTATCTCTATCAACAACTTTATTATATTTTTCTGCAATTTTAGACTGGTTAACAACCGCTTCTATTTCTGATGTGGACAAAATATCCATTCTGCTAATAGGAGCTCTTAATAGCGTATGGCTTAGTTCTGTAGGAATTCCTTTTTCATTTAAAGCCGTTACCAAAGCTTCACCAATTCCCATTTGAGTTAAAATTTCATCTACTTCGTAAAATTCAGATTCAGGATAATTTTGAGCTGTTTGTCTAATGCTTTTTCGGTCTTTTGCCGTAAAAGCTCTTAAAGAGTGTTGTACTTTTAAACCTAACTGGCTTAAAACACTGTCTGGTAAGTCGGTGGGGTTTTGTGTTACAAAAAACAATCCAACTCCTTTAGATCTAATCAATTTTACAATACTTTCAATTTTATCAACCAATGCTTTAGAAGCATCTTTAAAAATTAAATGAGCTTCATCAATAAAAATCACCAATTCAGGTTGGTCTTTATCACCTTGTTCTGGAAAGGTTTTGTAAATTTCTGTTAACATTCCCAACATAAAAGTAGAAAATAATTTGGGTTTGTCTTGAATGTCATCCAATCTTAAGATAGAAATAATTCCAGCTTCCTTTTCTTTTCTTAACAAGTCTTTTGGATCAAAAGATGTTTCTCCAAAAAACAAATCAGCATCTTGTTGCTCAATTTCTATTAACTTTCTTAAAATAGTATTTACAGAAGCGCTGCTAATACGTCCGTATTCCTTTTCCAATTCATCTTTTCCTTGATCTATACTATATTGAAGAATTTTCTTTAAATCTTTAATGTCTAAAAGTGGAATATTTTGATCTTCACAATATTGAAATAATAAAGCTAAAATTCCAGACTGCGTATCATTTAAATCTAATATTTTACCAATTAGCAAAGGTCCAAATTCTGTAATAGTTGCCTTTAGTTGTGCTCCATAGTTGTTAGATAGTGTTAAGAATTCTATGGGTAAAGCCTGAGGCTTATAAGGTAAATTAATAGTATTGTGTCTCTTTGTAATATGGTCGTTTAAGGTACCAGGTTGAGCCAAACCGCTTAAGTCTCCTTTCATATCCATCAATAAAGAGGGAATTCCTTTTAGAGATAATTGTTCTGCAATTATTTGAAGTGTTTTGGTTTTTCCTGTTCCTGTAGCTCCAGCAATCAAACCATGTCTGTTAAGAGTTTTAAGAGGTATTTTAATATGTGCATCAGCTACTCCTTCTTTCTTGTACATTCCTGTACCTAAAATAATAGAGTCGTGTTTAAAAGTATAGCTATTGTTAATAGTTGATTTAAAAGTTTCTACAGACATACAGTTTTGAGATTTAATAGAACAAAAAAAGGAAATAAACATTAAAGTCTATTCCCTTATTATACAAATTGGTAGTGTTTTTATTTAAAAAGCCCTTTTAATAAACTTCCACCAATATTTCCTAACATACCACCTCCAGAATTATTTCCACCGGCTAATCCACCTAATAAACTAGTTAAGTTAGAAGAGTCTCCTCCTACTTTGCTAGAAATAAATTGTATTGCCAAAGGTACTATGATATCTTTAATTTGTGAAGATTTTCCAGAGTCAAACCCATTAGAGGTTAAGCTAGAAATCAAATTCCCACCTAAACTACTTACCAAAGTATCGGCAGCGCTACTGTTGTTGTTTCCAGAAAATAAATTTAACAAAGTCTCTGCTCCGTTATTACTTGCTTCTTCTGCAATACTTTTTTCAACCGCATCTTTAGAACTAGTTAAAACAGTATCTATCTGTCCCCCATCTAATCCTAATTTACTTGTTAAAGCTTGTGTAGCTTCTCCTTTTATTGCATCAATAATACTATCTAACATCTTTCTTTATATTTTAGTTATAAATTTCTTCTTTCTTAAATTTCTTAGCCAACAAGTAATATACAATAGCCCTATATTTATTTCTATTAGATCTTCCTAGTTTTTCAATAACCGCATCTATAGCTTCGTCTAATTCAGGACTATCTGCTAAGCCTAGTTTTTTAATTAGGAAGTTTTTCTTTACAGTTTCTAATTCCTTTGGGTCAGAACCAGATACTTTACTTGCATCGGTATTGTATATGCTAGGCCCTAATCCTTTTGTTACTTTGGTTAAAAAATCTTCATCTAAATCTTCGGATAATATTTTTTTAAATTCAGCTTTGTACACTTCTAATAACTCGTCAAACTTGCTCATTTTTTTTGAATTTTATTTTTAAACTTAACTTAAAGATATAATTTTTTTTGATTAAATCAATAACATTCATTGTTGAGATATATTAACTCTTGTATTTTTGACTCATTTGTTTGAGTAAAGTCACATTATGTTTTAGTTTAGATGTCAATTTTATTAAAACTGTTTACCAATAGTAACCCCTCCCCTTCCTACGGCAGAAAGTTCATCATTTTTGGTAAATAAATTTCTACCGAGTCCTAAACTAATTTCAGCAAGAAATCCATTTTTAGTAAGCCATTTACGACCTGCTGCAAAACCCAAAGCAAAGGCGTTTGTATTCTTTTGTTTATCAGAGTAATTTTTATCATAATTATAAATGTCGCCATAATCTATAGATTCATTGTACATAACAAAGGCTTCAATAAAGAAGTCTGAGTTGTGATTGGAAGAGAAATAATTTCTATAGTATGGAGTAACAGAAAAAGTTCGGTACAGGTTACCAAAGTTACTGTTATTGTTACCTATATATGAATACACAGAAAGCCCAACAGATGATTCTTGTGATAAAATATGTTCGTACGTTAGGTCAATAGCGTTTGCAGCAAGTATACTAATGATGTTAATTTTTACTTCATGTTTTTTGGGAGTGTTTTCTTGACTATAAGAGTAATGGAGTAATAATAAAGCAGTGATTGTTAGTAGTTTCTTCATGTTTTTCTAAAGTAACAAATATATAGAATGAGGATCAATTTTTAAAGTTCAAAATCAATTAAATAGTTAGTTAGATATAAGAAATAAAACAATACTTATATTTGTTTAAAAATCATCTAAATGATATCTAGAGAAACTATTGATAAAGTTTTTGAAACCGCCCGTGTTGAGGAGGTAATAGGTGAATTTATTACTTTAAAAAAATCTGGAAGTAGTTACAAAGGGCTAAGTCCTTTTGTGGACGAAAAAACACCGTCTTTTATGGTGTCTCCTGTAAAGGGAATTTGGAAAGATTTTAGTACTGGAAAGGGAGGCAATGCAGTTTCTTTTTTGATGGAACACGAACATTATTCGTATCCAGAAGCAATTCGTTACTTGGCAGATAAGTACAATATTGTTATTGATGAAATAGAGCAGAGTAATGAGCAAAAAGAAGCTGCGGATGAAAGGGAAAGTATGTATTTGGTTTCTAAATACGCTCAAGAATACTTTCATAAAGTAATGCTAGATACTCAAAAAGGGAAAGCCATAGGGTTGAGTTATTTTAAAGAACGTGGTTTTTCTAGTGAAATGATAGAATTATTTCAACTAGGATACTGTTTAGATGAATGGACTGCTTTTACAGACACAGCTTTAAAAAATGGTTACGATTTACAGTATTTAAAAAGCACAGGAGTTACCATTGTAAAAGAGGATGGAAAACAATTTGACAGGTTTAAAGGGCGTGTAATGTTTCCTATTCATAGTATGAGTGGACGTGTTTTAGGGTTTGGAGGTAGAATTTTAACCAATGATAAAAAAGCGGCCAAATACTTAAATTCACCAGAGAGTGATATTTACCACAAAAGTAAGGTGTTATATGGAATTTATCAATCTAAAAAGACAATATCTAAAGAAGATAATTGTTATTTAGTTGAAGGATATACGGATGTAATTTCACTGTATCAAAAAGGGATTACCAATGTGGTAGCCTCATCTGGTACAGCTCTAACACCTGATCAAATTAGATTGGTAAAAAGATTAACACCTAATATCACGGTGTTATTTGATGGAGATGCGGCAGGACTTAGAGCTTCAGTAAGAGGAATTGATCTAATTTTAGAGCAAGGGATGAATGTGAAAGTGATTACTTTTCCAAATGGAGAAGACCCCGATTCTTTTGCTAAGAAAAAAACAAACCAAGAGTTAAAAAAACATTTAGAGCAAAATCAACAAGATTTTATTGGTTTTAAAGTTTCTCTTTTATTGGAAGAAGCTCAAAACGATCCTATAAAAAAAGCTGGATTAATTAGAGAAATTGTTGTTAGTATTTCTAAAATTCCAGATAGTATTAAACAAGAAGTGTATATTCAAGAATGTGCAAGATTGATGGATATTTCGGAAACCGTTTTATTTAATGAACTAGCTCAAATACTAGACAAACAAGCTAGAGATGTTAGAAAAAAACCTAGTAATTCTAATCTCAATGTTATTTCTAAGAACAAGAACAGCGAGACTCCTAACGATGTCGTTTTTGCAGAAATGATGAAAAGTCAAACGAGCGGAGTCTCTGGGGGTAATACGCTATCTAGCCCGTTATTAAGAACACCTAGCAAGATAAATACGCTAGATATTTATGAGAAAGAGATTATTAAAATATTACTTTTGTACGGAAATCATCAGGTGAATTTTGTAGACTGGGTAGAAGATCATGATAAAAAAGGCAAAGTAGTTATGGTAAAAGAAGAGTACACAAACTCTGTAGCACATGAGTTGTATTTGCAGTTACAAGATGACGAAATTGAATTTACCAATCCCTTATTTAAAAAAATATACAAAGAAGTGAGTCATCAACTAAATCAAGATGAAAAACTAGCCTTGGATTGGTTAACAAGTCACCAAGATGTAGAGATGGCATCTGAAGTGACCGATATTTTGATGGATGATGAACGTTACATATTAAGCGATTGGGAGTCTAAAGAAATAGAAGTAACTAAAAAAACCGATGTACTGCAAAAATTAGTACAAGATGCTATTTTAAATTTAAGAAGGGTGCTTATTGAGTTGAAGGTAAAAGAATTAATGCAAGAAGTGTCTGAAGAAGAAAAAAGGGTAGAGGCTTTGCAAGAAGTAATGAGTTATACAAGACTAAAAACATTGCTTTTTGAAAAATTATATAGAGTTCTGTAAAGGATCTGTAATTAAAAGAAAATATGGTGAATTTAAATAATTTTAAATACGAGTTGTTGTTAACTATTGTTGTTATAATTGTCATGATGATACTTATAATGTCTATAAAAAATGCAATAAAAAAGTTTAGCTTCGTAAAAGCAATTGACGCAAATAGAAGAAAGATTATTTTTATTTTAACTTACTTCATTGTCTATATAGTTTTTGGAGCTCTATTAGCTGTTATTTGGGGAGTGGATTTTAATAGATTGTCGGTTTTTATATCTTCTGTATTGGCTGTTTTGGGAGTAGGTTTTTTTGCACAATGGTCTTTATTGTCTAACTTAACAGCAAGTGCTATTTTATTCTTCAATCATCCTGTACGAATAGGGAGCAGGATTAGAATTTTAGATAAAGATTTTGAATTGGTAGGAGAGGTTAAGGATATTACAGGTTTTTATTTTTTTATGAAAACAGATAAAGGAGAGTTGATTACTTTTCCTAATTCTTTAATCATGCAAAAAGGAATTGAGATTTTAAAAGATAAAGAATAGAATAATAAACCTTAAAAAAAAGCTATTGAAGACAATTGTTGTTTCTGTAACAAACGACTTGGTCACAGACCAACGTGTGCATAAAGTGTGTACAACTCTAGCAAATATGGGTTTCGGTATTCATTTAATAGGTAGAAGGTTAAAAAATAGCTTACCTATTGAAAGAAGTTACAAAACAACCAGAATAAAACTATTATTTAACAAGGGAGCTTTGTTTTATGCCGAATACAATCTGCGACTTTTTTTTGTGCTTCTTTTTACTAAAAAACAAGTTTTACTGTCAAATGATTTAGATACATTATTGCCCAATTTTTTAGTTTTCAAATTTACAAATACTCCTATCGTGTACGATAGTCACGAGCTTTTTACAGAGGTTCCAGAGTTAATTCATCGACCTAAAATTCAAAAAATTTGGTTGACCATAGAGTCTTATATTTTCCCTAAGCTAAAAGATGTATTTACGGTGTGCGATTCTATTGCACGTTATTATCAGCAAAAATATCATGTAAATGTTAAAGTGTTGAGAAATATACCCACAACAAATATAGTTCACAATAAGTATCCACCAGAAGATATTGTAGAGTTTGTAAAAGGAAAGCAAGCATTAATTTATCAGGGAGCTGTAAATTTAGGTAGAGGTTTAGAACTTATGATAGATGTTCTATCTAGTATGAAAAACACAGTATTATGTATCATAGGCAATGGAGATATTTTTGAATCTGTTAAAGAAAAAATTAAGAAAGAGAATCTTTCTGATAAAGTGATGTTATATGGAACTGTTAAACCAGAGTACTTAAAAGTAATTACACCTTTATTTGATGTAGGTTTGTCTTTTGAAGAAAATTTAGGTATGAGCTATAAATACGCACTCCCCAATAAAATATTTGATTACGTAAACGCAGAGATTCCCTGTTTAGTTTCGGATTTACCAGAGATGAAAAATTTAGTTTCAACTTATCAAATAGGAAAGGTTGTTAGAGTTAGGGATTGTAAACATATAGCAGGGCAATTAGAACAAATTATTCAAGCCAAGTCTACCTATAAAGAGAAGCTTAGGTTAGCAAAACTTAAGTTAAATTGGGAAAAAGAGTCAGACGTAATTCAACAAGTTTATAAAAAATTTCTATGATTTTAATTTATTCGGATGTTATAACTCATCGATTGACTTACATAGTAAATGTTGTATTTAAATACATACTAGGTGTTGATTTTAAAATAACAACTCAATTTGATGAGTTTGTAAGTTCAGATTTGGCAAAGTTGAATTATTCTAATCAAAAAGTAGCGAATTGTGTTCAGGTAATTCCATCAAAATTACTTTTTGAGAAAGGAATAAAACAACAAAACATTAAGGTAGGTTGGGTAAATAAAGTTCCTTTTTTCTTTGAAACAGAAAAAGATCAACACGATATGTTTGCTTCTAGTTTTTGGATGTTAACCAGGTACGAGGAATATTTATCTTTTACTCCGGATATACACGACCGATTTACAGCAAAAGAAAGCTTTGCTTTTCAACAAGGCTTTTTAAAAAAGCCAGTAGTTAATATATGGGCAAATATTTTAAAGGACAAAATAGAGGAGGTATTTCCAGGTTTTGAATTTCCTAAAAAGAAAACAGCATACCTAAATACTTTAGATATTGATATCGCTTTTCTTTACAGAGGAAATTCCTTTTGGAAATTTTATGGAGGTTTTTTAAGAGATGTTATAAAAAATAAAAAGAAAGAGGTAAAATTGCGTTTGGAGTTTTTAAAAACCAAACAAGATATTTATGATACGTATAAGTTTATAGAGCTTTGTTCTAAAAACGTAAAAACTATATATTTCTTTTTACTGGGAGATGTTTCTAAATATGATTTTAATGTGAATCCTAAAAAGAAAGTTTTAAAAGAGCTTATTCAGCGTATTTCTAAAACTCATCAAATAGGAATTCATCCTTCTTATCAATCAAATCAGCAACCAAAACAGTTAAATAAAGAAATTCAGCGTTTAGAAAAAATCAGTAATCAGAAAGCAACCATAAGTAGACAGCATTTTTTAAAATTAAAAATGCCATTTACCTATGAGCAGTTAATTCAACAAAATATAAGTACAGATTATACTATGGGTTATGCAGATGAGCTGGGCTTTAGAGCTGGAGTTTGCAACGCATACCCGTTTTATAATTTAAAAACTGAAGTACAAAGACCTTTGTGGATTGTTCCTTTTCATGTGATGGATGGAACCTTAAATCAATATTTAAAGTTAACTCCAGAGCAAAGTTTAGAAGAAATAAAGTATTTGGTAAATGAGGTGCGAGAGGTAAACGGGGTGTTTGTTTCACTATGGCACAACTCTTCTTTATCCGAGATAAAAGAGTGGGATGGTTGGCGAATAGTTTACCAAAAAATGTTACAATTAATGAAACAAAATTAATAGTAGATGATCTCAATCTGTATTCCAGTATATAATGTTAATATTACTTCTTTAGTTTTGGAGTTAGAAATTCAGATAAATCAATCTGATTCTGAAGTTGAACTAATTGTGATAGATGATAGGTCTTTAGATAAAGTTAGAAATCAAAATAATAGTTGTTTAAAAAGGCATGTTTATATAAAGTTAAACAAAAATGTTGGACGGTCTAGAATTAGGAATATGTTTTTGGACTATTCTAAATATGATAATTTGCTTTTTTTAGATTGCGATGTTGAGGTTATTAAAGAAAATTTTTTAGTAAATTATATAAAAGCATTAAAGCATAATCCTTGTGATGTTGTGTGCGGTGGGCTTGAGTACTCTAAAGTAAAGCCTCTGAAAGAAAATGTTTTGAGATGGAAATTTGGAAGTCAGCGAGAGTGCAGGGCGGTAGCTTTGAGAAATGAAAATCCTTATGCTTCTTTTATGACGAGTAATTTTATAATCAAAAAAAAAATGTTGCTACTCAATCCATTCGATGAAAATTTAACAAAATATGGGCATGAAGATACGTTGTTAGGATTTCAGCTAAGGTTAGCTGGGAAAAAAATTCTACACATTCAAAATCCAGTACTACATGCCGATGTCGAGAGCAATGTAAATTTTCTCAACAAAACGGAAATTGCAATACAAAATCTAATAGTTGTATATAATACTGTGGAATTAAAAAAAGAATTTTCTAATAGTGTTAAACTGTTGAAGTTTACATCTACAATAGAAAAATATAATTTAAATAAGTGGATCTTGTTGTTTTTTAAAATTTTGAGAAAACCGGTATTTTCTTTGTTAAAGAAAGGGTATACTTGCAGATTGTTTTTTTTTGATTTTTATAAGTTAGGATTGACGTGCTACTATAAAAATAAAATAAATTAGTTTCTCTGTTGCTGATGAGCAACCTCAAAAACCTCTCCATTTTCAACTTTAAATGTACGTTGTGGATATTTTAAAATTAAAGAATAATCGTGCGTAGCCATCAAAACTGTTTTTCCGCTTAAATGAATTTCATTCAATAATTCCATCACCTCCATAGAGGTTTTTGGATCTAAATTTCCTGTAGGCTCATCTGCAATAATCAGTTCAGGGTCGTTTAGTAGAGCTCTAGCAATAGCAATACGTTGTTGCTCTCCACCAGAAAGCTGATAAGGCATTTTTAAGCTTTTGTCGCTTAGACCTACTTTATTGAGAACTTCCTCAATTTTTGTATTCATTTCCGCTTTGTCTTTCCAGCCAGTAGCTTTTAAAACAAACAAAAGATTTTCGTTGATACTTCTGTCGTTTAAAAGTTTAAAGTCCTGAAATACAATTCCTATCTTTCTACGTAAAAACGGAATTTGTTTTTCTTTTAAGGTAGGTATATCAAAATCCACAACTTCTCCAACACCATCTATTAATGGTAATTCACCATAAAGAACTTTTAACAAACTACTTTTTCCACTTCCTGTTTTTCCAATTAAATAAAAAAATTCACCAGGCTGAATTTCAAAATCAACATTTTTTAAAATCAAAGTATCGTCTTGAAAAATATTAGCTTTTCTCAAATACAATATAGGTTGAGACATTGTGATAGTTGTTTTTACAAACATATTTAAAAATTGATGAAACTTAAAATAAACGAAGTCATAATTAAAGATAAGTTAAATCAAATAAAAATGTTTAGTTTCCGTTAATTCAGAAGTATATTATTTATTTTTAATTTTTTAAATAATTAAGTTAATTTATGAAAAAACAGATAGGTTGGATATATGCCTTGCTTTTAATTTGTTGTTTGTCTGTAAGAGCTCAAAATAGTTATCAAAGCCAAGAATCGGTTAATAGGTATGCCAAAGGAGTACTAGCCTTTGATGCTCAAAATTACCAACTAGCTCAAAATTATTTTGATAAGATAGTTTCTGAAAAAAACTTCAGGAGTATAGAGGTCTATAGTTTGTTGTGCGGTATAGAAGCAAATCAGGCAGAAGCTGGAGAAAACGTAGAGGATTACTTAGAAAAACATCCGTTTAGCGTTTATAAGAGAGAATTGGTATTAGGTATGGCAAATTATTATTTTAAAAAAAGAAAAACCAAAACAGCTTTTAAGTGGTTCCATCAAATAGATGTGAAATTTCTTACTGCAAAAGAAGAAGTTAACTATAATTATAAAATGGCTTTTGCAAATTATAGAACAAAAAAATTTACCAAAGCAAAAGAATATTTATTACTTATTTCAAATGATGGAGGGTATAAAAATGAGGCAAATTATTATTTGGCAAATATTGCGATGCAAACTAAAGATTATGATACAGCTTTGGAGCATTTAGAAAAAATTAAGACGGTAGCCAAATATCAAAATGAAATAGCATATCAGAAATTGATTATTTTATTTCAGCAAAAAAAATATACAAAGGCGGTTGAGTTAGGCGAGTCTAACTTTAAAAGAGCGTTAGGTTCTGAAAAATCAGAAATGGCTAAAATAATAGGAGAAAGCTATTTTTATATAGAAAACTATAAAAAAGCTTTGGAGTTTTTGTCGCAATATAAAGGGAGAAGCAATAATTATACTGAGGTGGATTATTATTTTGTTGGATATGCACTTTATTGTTTGGAACGTTATAAAGAGGCACTTCAAAAATTTAATAAAATTACATACGAAAAAAATGAAGTAGCTCAAAATGCACATTATCATTTGGGAGATTGTTATTTAAAGCTAAATCAAAAAACAGAAGCTTTAAATGCATTTAAAAACGCATCAGAAATGGATTTTGATATTGCTATTCAAAAAGATGCTTTTTTAAATTATGCAAAATTAAGCTACGAAATTGGAAATCTATACCAAAGTAGCTCTAAAGTACTACAAGATTTTGTAGATGCTTATCCAAATGCAATAGAAACAGAAGAAATAAAAGGATTGATTATTAATGCGTATTTACAATACAAAGATTACCAAGGAGCTATTGATTATTATAGAAGTCAAAACATTTTAAAGGATAAAAAATACCAGGCAGTTTTGTTAGAAAAAGGGTTTGAACTCTATAACGAACAAAAGTTTACAAATGCTTTGGTGTATTTTACAGAAGCTTTTAATCTATTTTTTGATAAAGAATTAAAAATTAAAGCTTTGTTTTGGAAAGCACAAACCTTAGCAGAAATCAATCAGTTAGAGGCAGCAACGTACAGTTACAAATCGTTTGTAAACAACAATAAAAGCAATGTTTTAAAAGAATATCTTGATGGTGTATACGGATTGGCTTATAGTTTGTTTCAGCAAAAAAAGTATGCCGAGGCAGTAACTTATTTTAAAAAGTATGTTTTAGAAAGTACAAATGCTCAAATGAAAAACGATGCTATTTTAAGAATAGGAGATTGTTATTATGTTACTAAAAATTATACAAAAGCTTTGGTAAATTACAATCAAGTAATTTTAAATAAAATTAATCAAGTAGATTATGCAACCTATCAAAAAGCATTGGCTTACGGATTTTTAGGGCAGAATGAACAAAAGAAGCAGGTGCTAGAGGGGTTGCAAAAAGATTTTATGAACTCTCCGTATTTAGACAATTCGTATTATCAATTAGGAAATTTGTACGTCAATCAAAATAAAAAAGATCAAGCAATTTTGGCTTATGATAATTTAATTAATAGATTTCCTAAAAGCCCTCTTTTAGCAAAAACACAATTAAAAAAAGGATTGGTTTTCTTTAATTCAGGAGAAAATCAAAAAGCCATTTTTACCTTAAAAGAGGTTGTTAAAAATTATCCAGCAACCGGAGAAGCTGTGCAGGCTGTTAAAATTGCAGAACAAGTGTACAAAGAAATAGACGAGGTAGATGTATATGCAAGTTGGGTAAAAACGTTAGAATTTATTAATATTTCAGACGCAGATATTGATAAAACAATGTTTGAGGCAGTTGAGTCTAGATACTTATCAAACAGCTTAAAAAAAGTTGTTACAAGCGGGAAAAAATACATCAGTAATTTTCCAAATGGAATTTACTCGTTAACAGTAAATTTTTATATAGCTCAGGCATATTACAATTTAAGCGAGAAAGTAAAAGCTATTCCTTTTTATATAAATGTTATTGAAAGTAGTAACAACGAATATACCGAGGTGGCTGTAAACAGATTGTCTCAAATTTATTTAGAAAACGAAAATTGGGATTTGGCAAGTCCTTTGTTATTGAGATTAGAGACGGATTCTAAAAATTTAAAAAATATTAGTTACGCTCAAAGTAATTTGATGAAATATTATTTTGTAAAAGAAAATTACCAGCAAGCACTTTTATATACTTATAAGGTTTTAGATACTAAAAATAGTACAGAGCAGGCTATTACAGATGCCTATGTGTTTGGTGCGAGAAGTGCCATTTTTATGAATAAATTAGATAGAGCTAAAAAATATTACACAAAGTTAGAAACCATTGGTAAAGGCGAGGTGCTGGCAGAGGCCAATTATTACAAAGCTTTGTGGTTGCATTATGATAAGAATTATAAAGAATCCAATGCTCAAATTCAGATTTTAGCGAGTAAATACCAAACTTATAAATATTGGGGAATTAAAGGTTTGTTACTGATGGCACAAAATTTCCATGAATTAGAAGATGATTTTCAAGCTGATTTTATTTTAAAAAATATTATTGAAAATGCAGAAGATTTTCCAACTGTTATGAAAAAGGCAGAAGAATTGCTAGAGGTCTATGCTTCTGATAAAATTGAGAAAAACAAGGAAAAAGAATTGTTAAAAGATGTGGATGATGAGTTGTAATCTAAAAAATAAATGGACAATTGTGGCTCTTTTTTGTGGTGTAACACAAATATATGCTCAAGAACAAACAAAGGAAATAGAAAAAGAAGATGTGGTAGTAGAGTTTTCTTTCAACCCTACCTTGTCTAATGTTGTTAAATTAAAAATCAATCCAGTAAGTCAAGATAGTTTTGCAAAAGAGAAAATTAATTATCAAATCAAATCTAAAAAAGTAGCATCTGATTTTGTTCCTATAACTCAAATGGCAAACTATGTAAATATAGATCCACCTATATCTAATAATTACGAGAATTATATTTACGGAGCAGCAGGATTGTATGGGAATAGTGAGCTAGACGTGTTTTTAAGACCCAAATGGATTAAAGACTATCAATTTGGTGTAGACCTTAACAATGAAAACTATCAAAATGGAATTGATGACAAAAGAGTGCCTAATGCAAGGTGGCATACCAATTTAGCATTGTTTTTAGGTAAGCAATCTAAAAGGAAATCGTGGAATACAGAAATAGGATATGATAGAAATCAAATTCATTGGTACGGATTGTCTCCATTGCTTACAAATGTTAATAGTTATCAAAATAAAGATGTACAGCAAGTTTATAATACTTTTAGCCTAGGTGGAGATGTTCAATACCAAAAGGGTTTGGTTTCTACTATCAACTCCTCTATTCAGCTTTTTAAAGACAGTTACAAAACTACCGAAACGAATATTAAAGTAGGTGCTGTTTTAGATAAGTTGTTTATTGATAAGATAAAAACAATAGTAGATTTACAGTATTTAAATGGAGCATTCAAACAGAATTATACCACAGTAGACAATGTGAATTACAGTTTTTTTAACTTGGGAATACATCCATCGTACAGCTATCTTACAGAAAAGTTTAAATTAGATATGTCTATTGGTTTGTTATTAAATTTAGATTCAGAAGCCTCAAAAACTAATTTTTTATGTTTGCCTAAAATTATAGGAAGTTTTCCTTTGGTAAAAAACATAATGCGTTTAGATTTAGGAATAAAAAGCGAGTTTACTCAAAATTCGTATGCAAGTTTTGCCAAGGATAATCCGTTTGTATCCCCAACCCTAAACATTCAAGCAAGTAATACACTTTTTGATTTATTTTTAGGACTTAATGGGAATTTAGGTAGAAATGTAACGTATAAAACAGAAACAGGTTATAAAGTTATAAACAACCAAGCATTGTTTGTAAACAACATGCAAACTATTCTGTTAACAGAAGGATATCAGTTAGGAAATACATTTAGTGTTGTTTATGACGATGTAAAGGTGTTTAAGGTAGAAGGAGATATCAACATAAAGTTGTTAGAACATCTATCTCTTGGGGCTACAGCTGTTTTTAATAGTTATACATTAGAGACTCAAAAAAAAGCATGGAATTTACCCAGATTTAGTTTGGAAACTTTTGCCAATTATAAAATGGATACTTGGTTTGCCCAAGCAGGATTTAATAGGGTAAACGGAAGAGAAGATCTAGTAAATAGTAAAATTATAAAAGTAAAAGAAATTTACGATTTAAATATAAAAGTGGGTTACATCATTAATAAACATTTAAATGCTCATTTAAATGCGTACAATCTTTTAAACAGTAATTATGAATCGTTTACAAATTATCAAGTTCAAGGATTTCAGGCAGTAGCCGGACTTTCATATAAATTTTAACTATGCATTGGGAACAATTATTATCGCTAAGAAGAGCAGGAGATACAAATGGTAGATTTAGAAAAGAGCAAGATGAAACGCGTTTAGGCTTTGACGTAGATTTTGATAGAATAGTATTTTCATCTGCTTTTAGAAGTCTACAAGATAAAACACAAGTAATACCACTATCAGATACCGATTTTGTACATACCAGATTGACACATAGTATGGAAGTGTCTGTAGTAGGACGCTCTTTAGGTAGAATTGTTGGAAAAAAAATAATAGAAAAATATCCTTATTTAAAAGAGTTTGGACATACTTTTAACGATTTTGGTGCTATTGTAGCAGCAGCAGCATTGTCTCACGATATTGGAAATCCGCCTTTTGGACATAGTGGAGAAAAATCGATAGGAGAATATTTCAATTCTGGAAGAGGTCAAAAATATAAAGAAGAGTTAAGTGCTAAAGAATGGCAAGATTTGATAGATTTTGAAGGAAATGCCAACGGATTTAAAATTTTAACGCAAGATGGAGGTGGTGTAAAGGACGGTTTACGACTGTCTTATGCTACTTTAGGGGCGTTTATGAAATACCCAAAAGAGTCTTTGCCTAAAAAGCAAACAAGTCATGTTGTAGATAAAAAATTCGGTTTTTTTCAATCTGAGAAAAACAAGTTCATTGATGTTGTTGAAACTTTAGGATTAAAAAAAATGCGAGATGGTGAAGATGTTGCTTATTACAGACACCCTTTAGCTTATTTGGTAGAAGCTGCAGATGATATTTGCTATACCATTATAGATTTTGAAGACGGTATTAATTTAGGTTTGGTTGACGAAGAGTTTGCTTTAGAATATTTAATAAAATTGGTTCACGATAAAATAGATCGAAAAAAGTACAATTCCCTAGAATTTAAAAAAGATAGAATTAGTTATTTAAGAGCCCTGGCAATAAGTTCACTAATTAACGAGGCTGTCACTATTTTTATAGAGAATGAAGAAGCAATTTTAAACGGTACTTTTAAAAAATCTTTATTAGATAATTGCAAGTATCAAGCCCAAGTTAAGGATATTATAAAATTAAGTGTCGATAAAATTTACAATAGTAGAAGTGTGTTAGAAAAAGAGGTGGCAGGTTACAAAGTAATAGCAGATTTGCTACATGTTTTTATCACGGCTGTAAACAACTCAGAAACAGGAAAAACTTCTAATTACGACCAATTGATTTTAATGCTATTGCCTCAAGAGTTTAAAAACACTTCTGGAAGTACGTACGATAGAATCATGAGTGTTTGCTCTTATGTAGCTGGAATGTCAGACAGTTTTGCTATTTTAATGCACAAAAAAATAAGTGGGGTTATTGTATAGTTATCCATTAGAAATAGAATAAAATGCTTTATGAAAAGAAGAATACTTTATTATACATTCTCAATAATGATTGTTTTTGCTGTGTCTATAGGGATTTATGATTGGAATTATATATCAAAAAAGAAGTACAAAGAGTTGGTAAAAAACCACCCTATACAACAACGATTAAAGTTTTCTAAAAAGCAACGAAAAAAAATGGGGATTCCTCCTAATAAATATTTTGATGCACAGTATTTGTTGGAAATGGATCCTAAAACAGGAAAAACAAGACCTGAAAACTTATTAAAAATAAGAAATAATAAAAACCTACTAGAAAAAGTTACCGGAGTACCTGGCCAAAACAGAGAATTGACTTGGGTAGAACGAGGTCCTAATAATATTGGAGGAAGAACAAGAGTTATTTTTTATGATCCTAATGACACCTCTGGTAAAAGAGTTTTTGCGGGAGGAGTCTCAGGTGGACTATGGGTTAATAATGATGTTTCTGATGCAAATTCTATGTGGTACCAAGTAGGTGTAGATGAAAATTTAGCGGTTTCTTGCTTTGCTATAGACCCCAACGATTCAAACACCTGGTACATTGGTACAGGTGAGACTTATACTCAAGAAGATGGTGTAGGAAATGGAGTATGGAAAACCACAAACGGGGGAGCAACTTGGAAGAATATTATTGCTATAAACTTTGGCGAACCAGAGGTATTTAGGCCCTATTTTATCAATCAAATAGTTGCTTGGGATTTAGATGGAATTACAAAGGTATTTCTCTCTATTGATGGACAATTTGATCAAGATCCTGTAGGTTTTCAAAAATCGGGTTGGTGGATTTTAGAAGATGGTGAATTAAAAAATATTGAATTTTTAACCCCTAATAAAACACCTTATGTTTTTAGTGATGTTGAAATTGCAAAAGACAACTCTATTTGGGTAGCAACAAAAGATAATTTATTTGGTGATGGAGGAGGTAAAATATTTAGAAGCACTGATGGTTATAATTTTACAGAAAAATATTCTTTTGACAATGGAGATCGCGTAGAATTATCAACCTCAAAAAAAAACAAAGACATTGTATACGCATTGTCTTCCACAAATAATGATACTCAAGTAGAATTAGTAAAAACGATTGACGGAAATAATTTTACAGAAATATCTAAACCTAACGATGTAGGCTCAGATGTACCTAATTTAGTTTTCACAAGAGATCAGGGATTTTATAACTTGACCATAGAAATAGATCCAGAAAATGATGCTATTGTTTATGCAGGCGGAATAAACCTATTTCAATCAATAGATAGTGGAACAAGCTGGAGTCAAATATCTAAATGGTCTAATAATTTTGGGTTGGAATTTTTAGAGGTTTCTTTAGTTCATGCCGATCAACATGCTATTACTTTTAATCCTTTAAATAGCAATATAGCTATTTTTGCTAATGACGGTGGGGTTTATTTTTGTGAAGATTTAAAAAATGTAAAAGAAAACACAAACGCAATTCAAGAACGAAATTTGGGATATAACATTACTCAGTTTTATTCAGGAGCGATAGGACAAAATAAAAATAAAGAAATGCTTTTAGGAGGAGCCCAAGACAACGGTTCTTTGTTAGGTGTAATTCCTCAAAAAGATTCAAAATTTATTGTAGGTGTAAATTCTGGAGTAAATTTTTTTGTAGACTTGTTTAGTGGTGATGGTATTGAAACTTTTATAGATAAACAAGGGAAGTATATTATTTACTCTTATTTATATAATGAATACGAATTGCGAAAATTACCGATAGATAATACAAATAAGCCCGTTTCAATTTCATTGGATCAAAACTCAGGTTCCTTTACAAATGTTGCAGATTTAGATCATAATTTAGATATACTATACACGGATGGTAGTTTTAGAGGTGTTCCTAGAATTTCTAGGTTTTCCAATTTACTAAGCTTTCCCTCACGACGTAATTTTAATAATAGATTGTTAAACGGAAACCCTACTGCTATCAAAGTATCTCCTTTTACAAAAAAATCATCAACCGTATTTATTGGTACTCAAGAAGCATCGCTTTTAAAAGTTACCAACATGAATACGAACAACCCCATTTGGTCTTCTATAGATTTAAACGATAGAATTAATACGGGAGCTATTTCTAATATAGATTTTGGAAGAAATGAGAATGAAATTTTAGTAACGTTACACAATTATGGAGTAAACAATATTTACTATACAAAAGATGGAGGAATTACATGGACTGAAAAAGATGGAAATTTTCCTGACATTCCTGTAAAAGCCATCAAAATGAATCCTTTGGTAGAGAATGAAGTAATTATAGGAACTAATGCAGGAGTATGGAGAACCGAAAATTTCTTGTCAGACAATCCTAGCTGGAAACAGTCACAAAACGGAATGTCTAGCGTAAAAGTCACCAAATTTGATATGAGAACCTCTGACAATACCGTATTGGCATCAACTTATGGAAGGGGCTTATTTACCAGTAGTTTTACCAAAAAAAATATATTAAATTTACAGGAAGAGATTGATATAAAAACAGTATCCTCCACAAACGGAGAAATTACATTTAACTTTTCAGATAAAATAAGTTCACTGTTAGATGTAACTTTCTTTAAAATGACAGGAGCGGTGGTAGGAAAACAGAAAATAGACCCTAATAGTGCAGCAGAACAAACCCTAAAAGTTTCTTTTGTATCGGGAGTTTATATCATGACTTTGTCTAGTGATCAAGGGACTTATACCAAAAAAATAATTATTGCAAACAAATAAAATATTGCTGTTTTTGAAAACAAAAAATAAGTTTGTATGCGCAACTATCATATTTCTTTTAGGCTTTGGATTGTATATATATGATACTTCGTGTATAACCAAAGAAGATTACAAAGAACTGGTAAAAAATCACCCTTATCAAGAAAGGCTAAAATTGACAAAAACTGAAAGAAAAAAACTAGGAATTCCTCCTAATAAATATTTTGACGAACAGTATTTGTTAGAGATGAATCCCAAAACAGGGAAAACAAATCCAGAAAATTTATTAAAATACAAAAGATTCAAAAAGAGATCGCCCTTCCTTTCTTTGGCACCAGGGCAAAACACTCAAAATAGATGGGAAGAAAGAGGGCCTAACAATATTGGAGGTAGAACAAGAGTTGTTTTTTATGACCCCAATGATGCAACTAAAAAAAGAGTGTTTGCAGGAGGGGTTTCTGGAGGTTTATGGGTAAATAACAATATTACAGATGTTAATTCCATGTGGTACCAGGTAGGAATAGACGAAAATTTATCAATTTCTTGTTATACCATAGACCCCAACGATTCTAATATTTGGTACGTAGGAACAGGAGAATCTTATACACAAGACGATGGTGTTGGAAATGGAATTTGGAAAACAACTAACGGAGGTGCTACTTGGTTTCCTTATTTAAGTGTAAATTTAGATTTAGATACAGCTGTTAGACCTTATTTTATTAACCAAATTGTAGCCTGGAATAAAAATGGAACTACAGAATTGTTCTTTTCTGTAGATGGCCAATTTGACATAGATCCTGTAGGGCAAGAAAGTTCTGGCTGGTGGACTGAAAAGGAGGATGCCTTTAAAAAGATTTCTTTTTTAACACCACAAGGAAAACCCTATGTATTTAGTGATGTTGAGATTGCTATAGACAATTCTTTATGGATTGCTACCAAACCAAATTTATATGGAAATGGTGGCGGAAAACTATTTAGAACTACAGATGGAGTGAACTTTACTCAAAAATATTCTTTTACCAATGGAGAAAGAGTAGAGCTTAGTGTTTCTAAACAAAATAAAAATACGGTTTTTGCACTTGCCTCTATAAACGATAGTGAAGGTGTAACTTTGGTAAAAACTATTGATGGAGTTAACTTTAGCAGTCTGGCAAAACCTAATGATGTTGGTGCAGATGTCCCTCCTAACGATTTTGCAAGAAGTCAAGGTTTTTACAATTTAACGCTACAAGTAGACCCTAATAATGATGACATTTTGTATGCAGGAGGAATTAATCTATTTAGATCTAACAATGCAGGAGCTACATGGAATCAAATTTCTAAATGGACAGATAACTTTGGTTTAGAAAGTTTAAATGTTTCTACAATTCACCCAGATCAGCATGCTGTTGTATTAAACGGAACAAATAGTGATATAGGGTTGATAGCAAACGATGGAGGTATTTATTATAGCGGAAATTTAAGTACTGCAAGTAACAGCACAAACGCTATAGAAGCAAGAAATTTTGGATATAATATCACTCAATTTTACTCTGGAGCTATAGGTCAAGACATAAATAATGAATTGCTCTTGGGTGGATCACAAGATAATGGAGCTTTATTTGGAGTTACACTGCAAGGTAGTGCTTCTTACAGCCCAAGTGCTAGCCCTGGAATTAATTTTTTTGTAGATGTATTTGGTGGTGATGGTATTGAAAGCTTTATTGATAAAGAAGGGGAATATATGATTGTTTCTTTTGTAAACAATGTATACGGACTGCATAAACTCCCGCTAAATACTGAAAATAATTTGATTGATATTTCAAACGATCAAAATTCTGGTTCTTTTGAAAATACTGCAGATTTAGATGATGATTTAGATATTTTATATACAGACGGTACTACTCTTGGTGGTTTACCAAGAATATCTAGATACACAAACCTTATAAGTAGTCCTACTAGAAAAAATTTTACCAACTCTATGTTGCATGAAAATCCAACAGCAATAAAAGTATCTCCTTATACTTTAAATTCATCAACAGTACTTATTGGTACAGAAGGAGCGTCTGTATTAAAAGTAACCAATTTTAACACGAACAATCCTACATGGACAAACATCGATTTGGATAACAAAATTAATATTGGATCAATTTCTGATATTGATTTTGGAAGGAATGAGAATGAAATTCTAGTTACGTTACACAATTATGGCGTAAATAATATTTATTACACACAAAACGGAGGTGCAACATGGCAAGAAAAAGAAGGAAACTTTCCAGATATTCCCGTAAAGGCAATTAAAATGAATCCTAATAATTCTAAAGAAGTGATTATAGGGACTAATATGGGGGTTTGGAGAACGGGTAATTTTGATGACAATAATCCTAATTGGTTACAATCTCAAAACGGTATGTCTAACGTAAAAGTAACAAAGTTTGACATCAGAACCTCAGACAACATGGTATTGGCATCTACCTACGGGAGAGGTCTGTTTACAGCTCCGTTTGTTAATGAAAAAATGTTTATATCGATTAAAGAAATAGGAGATGAAAATATTATTTTTGAGGATACATTTATAACAAATGGTGTTTTAAAATTGAGATTAAACACCAAAATTAAGAAAGAACTTAAAGCTATAAATATTTATAACATTAAAGGTGATTTGGTAGAAAGAATAAGATCTAACCATCAAGATGAATACTTTATTAAAATGCCCTATATTTCAGGAGTATACATAGTTACAGTTGTTTTAGAACAAGGTACATACTCTAAAAAAATAATAGTAAATAATTAAAATTCATAGGTAATTCCAATTCCTAAAATTTGTTTTAATTGCAATCTAGGTCCTAGTCTGGTTCCATCTTTTTCGGTAATTACCGCATCATCATCATACAATAAGTGTGAGCTAATTCTGGAATCAATATGTTCATTTACTTTCATAGTAATATCAATTTCAATATCACTATCAATATTTCCAAAATTATTTAAGTAGTCTGTATAAAAAGAACTTTTTAGTCCAAAATTAATGTTTTTCATAATAGTAGTACTGTACTCAATACGAATAAGTATACCAAATTCAGAATTGATGTTTTTTCCTTCTTGAATAATATTTTCATCCTTGTCTAAAATTGCTTTATCCACCCCATATGCTCCTTGATTAGCAAGTTTTTGATTTAGTACAAATGTAATCTGATTGGTTAAAGGAGATAAATTTAGTTTTAAATTGTTTTCCTCGCTTGTGTATGCAGCACCAATACCTAAACGTAAACGAGCTGGGGAAAAGAAGGTAGAGATTGGATTTATTTGCGCATTGTCATTGGAGCTATATCCATCTGTAAATTGTGTATTAAAACTAAAATCTCCGGAGTAATACCACTCTGATTCTATGTTGTTTTTGTAGCCAAAATTAGACTTTAGGTTGATGATGTCTTCTGTTTTTTGTGTTGTGCTAACCCCATCTTCTCTACTCAATCCGTATCTAATATTAGCGCTATTCGTCCAAAAAAACTGTCCTCTTTTGTAATCGTAATCTCCATTAAAAGAGATAATTCCAGCAATGGTGTTATTTCCTCCTTTGGTCCAATTTATAAAAGAGGTTTGAGTTACCACTATACTCGGTTTGTTCGTTATAGTCCAGTAATTTTGCGCAACACTGTTTTTAAGAATTTGCTTAATAGTGTCATTTCTCTCTATTATGTCTTGAGTTTTAAGAGTGTCTTTTTTTAGAGAATTTAAGGCAAGAGTGCTTTTTTTGGGTGTAGTACTTATTGAATCTACTCCATCTTTTTGTTTTTTTCTAAAAACTCTTTTGATATTTTTTTTTATTAGAGTAATAATTTTAGGTGTTGGAATTGTATCTGTAAGAACAGGACGGTAAGAAGACGATGCATATAGGTTAGATTCTAGACCCTGAAACAAAATGAAAAATAACGTTAAAATAAAACATAAAGACCTGCTCTTTTTTTGTTTTTCTACATGTTTAAAAATCATTATATTATAGTTAAAATAGTTTTTAAAATAAATTCTGTATTAAGTTTTACAATTTTTTTTAACTCATCTGTACTACCGTGTTCTACAAAAGTATCTTTAATACCCTTTAATATAATTTTATTACAAAAATTATGTTTTACAGCAAACTCAGCAATCTCAGAGCCAAACCCACCTTTGATGCTACCATCTTCATAAGTAATAATAGTTTTGTATTTAGAAAAAATAGTTTTGGCTAGCAGTACATCAAAAGGTTTTACAAATTGCATATTGTAGTGTCCTATTTTTTGTTGTTGATCTTCAGACAATTCACAAATAGCTTTTTCTACAGTATTTCCAATAGTTCCAAAACTAAGAATTGCTAGTAGCGTCCCTTGTCTTAATGTTTTCCCTTTTCCTATTTTTAGCTGTTCAAAAGGCAGTTTCCAATTTAGAGTCTCTCCGGTTCCTCTAGGATACCTTATAGCTATAGGTAGCTCTAAACCTAGTTGAGCAGTGTACATAATGTTTCTCAAGTCAACTTCATTCATTGGAGCATAAATGATTAAATTAGGAATACATCTTAAAAACGAAATATCAAACACTCCATGATGTGTAGCTCCATCTTGTCCCACCAATCCTGCTCTATCTAAGCAAAAAATAACTGGTAACTTTTGTAGTGCTATATCGTGTATTATTTGATCGTAGGCTCTTTGCAAAAAAGTAGAATAAATATTGCAAAAAGGAATCAATCCTTCTTTTGCCATTCCTCCAGCAAGTGTAACAGCATGTTGTTCTGCTATTCCAACATCAAAAGCTCTATCAGGCATTTCGGCAATCATATATTTTAGAGAGCTTCCTGTAGGCATCGCGGGAGTAATACCTACAATTTTTTTATTTTTTTTAGCCAACTCAATAATGGTATATCCAAACACATCCTGATATTTTGGAAGAGTATTCTTCTTTGTTTTGGGAAGTCTATCTCCCGTAAGTGCATCAAATTTACCAGGGGCATGATACGTAATTTGATCCTCCTCTGCCTTTTGTAATCCTTTTCCTTTGGTCGTTACAACATGAAGAAATTTAGGGCCTTTTGTTTTATTTAAACGTTGAAGTTTACAAATCAATCTAGGCAAATCATGTCCGTCTATAGGTCCAAAATATTCAAAGTTTAAAGCTTCAAAAATATTATCTCTAGTTGTATTTTTCCCGTTTTTAGTGGTGGTTAAATAGTTTTTTAGTGCGCCTATACTTGGATCGATTCCAATAGCATTATCATTTAAAATAACTAATAAATTTGTGTTGGCAACACCTGCGTGGTTCAATGCCTCAAAAGCCATTCCAGAAGCAATAGAAGCATCTCCGATAACGGCAATGTGTTGCTGTTGGTTGTCTCCTTTAATTTTAGCAGCCATTGCCATTCCTAAAGCTGCGGATATGGAAGTGGAAGAATGTCCTGTTCCAAAAGCATCATAAATGCTTTCAAAAATATTAGGAAAACCCGAAATTCCATTCAATTGCCTATTGGTATTAAAAACGTCCCGCCTTCCTGTTAAAATTTTGTGACCATATGCCTGATGTCCTACGTCCCAAATTAATTTGTCCTTAGGTGTATTAAAAACATAATGAATAGCAATGGTTAGTTCTATTACACCTAAACTGGCTCCCAAATGGCCTTCTTTGGTAGCAACAATATTAATTATAAAATCTCTTAATTCTTGAGCGAGTTGTTCTAGTTCAAGAATATTTAGATTTTTTAAATCTTTAGTAGAATTGATGGAGTTTAAAATGTTTTTCACAAATACAAAATTACAATTTTGAGAGTTGTACTTGCAACTTATCTATCAATAAAGTAGCTTAGGGGACTCAAAATATGTGTGAAATTTATGATAAATCCTTTTAATGATGAATATTACATGAGCAAAGCTCTAGATCAGGCATATATGGCTATGGATAAAGGTGAGGTTCCTGTAGGCGCTATTATCGTGATGAATAATCAAATTATTGCGAGAGGGCACAATTTGACAGAGCAATTAAATGATGTAACGGCTCATGCAGAAATGCAAGCTTTTACGGCTGCAGCTAATTGTTTAGGTGGTAAATATTTACATGAGTGTACTTTATATGTAACCTTAGAGCCTTGCCAGATGTGTGCTGGGGCTAGTTATTGGACACAAATAGGAAAAATTGTTTATGGGGCATCAGATTTACAGAGAGGATATTCTAGATTAAATACCTTGCTACATCCCAAAACAAAAGTTGTTTCAGGGGTTAAAGAAGAGGAGTGTACCCGTATTTTAAAAAACTTTTTTAGTTTAAAAAGAAATTAATCTTCAATTTTACTAGCGTTAGGGTCGTTATGTTTTAGAGAATATTTAGATAAATCTTTTCCGTTATATCTATGATATATAAACAAAGGCATCAATATAAGTGTTAAAACAACGACTCCAAAACCTATAAACTGAGGACTTTTGTTGTTGTTTGTAAGATGTAAAATAGCTCCAACACACCAAAGAGTAAGCACAAAAAACAGTAGTATTCTTAATAAAATCTTCATATAAAATTTCAGTTTTCTGACGTAAAATTAGCTAATTTGAACCAATAATTTAAGATTATTCTCTAAACGTGGTTAAAATTTAAAAGCAGTAGAATTTGTTGGGTTGTTATATATTTGTTGTTATCCTGTAATTCATCATCAAAAAAAATAGATATGCTTGTTATTGCCCACCGAGGAGCCTCGGGTTATTTACCAGAACATACATTACCAGCTAAAGCTTTGGCTTTTGGTATGTTTCCAGATTTTATAGAACAAGATGTAGTGTTATCTAAAGATGATGTTCCAGTTATTATTCATGACATTTATTTAGAAACTACAACAAACGTAGTAGAAGTATTTCCAGAACGAAAAAGAACAGATGGAAAATATTATGTGATTGATTTTACATGGGAAGAGCTAACCACCTTAAATGTAACAGAAAGATTTGATACACAGACTAAAAATGTAATTTATAAAGATAGGTTTCCAATACATACATCTAGTTTTAAACTACACACCTTGATGGATGAGTTGGAGCTTATTCAAGGATTAAACAAATCAATGAACAAAAATGTGGGAGTTTATGTGGAGATAAAAGAGCCTCAATTTCATAGAGATGAGGGCAGAGATATTTCTGAAATTATTTTAGATGTGTTAAAATCTTATGGATACAGTTCTAAGAAAGACAAGTGTATGTTGCAGTGTTTTGATGGTGTTGAACTGAAAAAAATAAGAGAAAATTATCACTCTAAATTGTTTTTAGTTCAACTCTTAGAAATTGGTTATTTAGATGATGTATTTGTAGGAAAAAATCCAGAAGAAATAGTAGATTATATTGCTGGTTATGCTGATGGAGTTGGGCCTTGGTATAAACAAATGATAGAAGGTAGTGAAAAAGTAAAGCTTAAAGATTTTAAAAATATTGTAAAATTAGCTCACCAAAAAAACTTACAAGTACACGCGTTTACATTTAGAGCAGATGATTTAGGAACTGAAAAAGGCTTTGAGAATTTATTACAAATAGCGGTTGATTTAGAGCTGGATGGTGTTTTTACAGATCATCCAGACCAAGCAATTTCTTATTTTATGAAAAAGAATCACTAGCCATTATTAACTTACGTCTGTAAGCATTTAGGAGTCTTGATTTTGATATAAACCCATGGTATTTACCATCTTTAATGATAGGAAGATTCCATGCTGAAGAGGTTTTAAATTTATCCATAATATCTTCCATAGAATCATTGTTGTAATCTATAACTTCTCTTGGAATATACATTAAATCTGATACAACTGTGTTTTCGTACAATTCTGTATTAAACATAATAGGTCTAATATCGTCCATATGTAAAACACCAATTAATTCATTGTCAGCATTAGTAACAGGAAAGTTATTTCTTTTAGATTTTACAATGGCTTTGTGAATTAACTCTCCTAAAGTCATATTTGGCGTTGTGGGAATAAAGTCGGTTTCCACAACCTTGTCAATATCAAGCATCATTAAAACATTCTTGTCTTTATCGTGAGTCATTAATTGTCCTTTTTTAGCTAATTCTGACGCGTATATATTATGAGGAATAAACTTTTTTGTAATTAAAAAAGAAATTGAAGAAACAATCATCAAAGGAATAAACAAATCATATCCTCCTGTAATTTCTGCAATTAAAAAGATAGCTGTTAAAGGAGCGTGTAGAACACCTGCCATTAAACCTGCCATTCCTATCATTGCAAAATTACTTTGTGAAACCGTATGATTTGCAATTTTGGTGTAATTTACCACGACTGCAAAAACATATCCTGCTATACTACCAATAAACAAAGTTGGAGCAAAAACACCACCAATACCACCCGCACCAAAAGTTAATGCCATGGCAATTACTTTAAAAATAATTAGACCTACCAAAAGGCCTATAACCATCCAAATGGTGTCTGTTTCTGTATTAAAAATATTGTTTTTTAAAATATGGGAAGCATCTCCTTTTAAAACAGCGTTTATCGTATCAAAACCTTCTCCAAAAAGGGGTGGAATAAAATAAACAATAATACCAATCAGACTTCCTCCTAATAATAATTTATACCAGGGGTTTTCTATTTTTTTAAAAAAATCGTGTGTCCAAAAATAAATTTTGGTAAAGTAAATTGAGATTAAAGAACACGCTACACCTAGAATAATATAAAAAATAACATCTGCCAACTGAAACTTTTCTTGAACTTCAAAATGCAATAAAACTTCGTTTCCTAAAAACAAATAAGAAGTTAGTACGGCAGATATGGATGCTAGTAACAACGGAATCATAGAAACTATAGTTAATTCTAAACTAAAAATTTCTACTGCAAATACAATAGCGGCAATAGGTGCTTTAAAAATAGAGGCCATAGCCCCAGCAGCAGCACACCCTACTAATAAAGTTCTAGACCTTTGGTCTAAATGAAATAGTCTTGCAAAGTTAGATCCTAAAGCAGAACCAGTAGCAACTGTTGGCCCCTCTAATCCAACAGAACCTCCAAAACCAACCGTTAAAGGTGCTGTAATAACAGAAGCCCACATTTGATAGCGATGCATAATAGCTTCTCTTTTAGAGATAGCATACAACGTAGAGGGAATACCGTGCCCTATTTTCTTTCGAATAACATATTTGATTACCAAAAGGGTTAAAGATAAACCGATAATGGGAAATATAAAATAAAAACCAATATGGATATTTTTAATAAATCCAGTATCTAGTTTTGTAGTAATATAATGCGTTAAGTTTTTTAGTGTAACAGCTCCAATTCCCGCCAAAAAACCAACAAGAATACTAAGTATGTACAAGAAATTTTCAGAGGAAATATGTTTGTATTTCCAAATCAAAAATTGATTTAATAAACTTTTTTTTTTTTGAGGCATACCTGTTTTTTTCGGATTGCTAAGGTACTATTAATTAGTAGAATAAAAGTAAACTACTTTAGACTTGTACAATACATTTTTTGCAAAAACTATAGTCTATTTTTATGTTATTTAACCTCTTGATTTTTAAGTTGTAAAAGTAATCCGTTATATAAGATTCTTCTATTTATCAAGACTGAAGTACATATGTAAATTGCACTGATATATCAGTGCAATTTACAATTTTTTATAAAAGTAGAATTAGATGGTTTCTGTTTCCCCAGCAATTGTTTCAATGTCTTTATCAAACAAGTAAAGTCCACTCTTATCATTACCAATAATTTTTAATTTATCAATAATTGTTCTTGCTAGAGCCTCCTCTTCAGCTTGTTCTGTAACGTACCACTGTAAGAAATTGTTTACCGTATAATTTTTTTCGTTCAACGTTTGAAAAACAATTTTGTTGATGTTTTCAGATACGGACTCCTCACTTTTTAAAAAAACATCAAACAATTCGTTGATATCTTTGTACTCGGACTTAGGAGCTTCTAATTTAGGAATAATAGCTTTTCCACCTCTTTCGTTTACAAAACGAACTAGTTTTAACATGTGAATTCTTTCTTCATCAGATTGGTTATAGAAAAAATTAGCAACTCCATTGTAACCATTTACATCTGCCCAAGTAGCCATTGCTAAATACTTGTTACAAGCGTTGGTCTCTAAAAGTATTTGTTCGTTTAATGAAGTTTCTATGGTTGTTGATAACATAATTTAATTTTTTAAATGTTTTGTACCTCAGTGTTTTTTATTTAAAATTATTTTAGTGCTGCTTGTTTTTACAGTACGTTTTCTGTAATGTTAATGTTTAGTTCAGATAAAACATCTTGATTTACGGTTGATGGAGCGTTAATCATAACATCTTTACCTGAGTTGTTTTTAGGGAAAGCAATAAAATCACGAATAGTTTCTTGTCCTCCTAAAATTGCAACTAATCTATCCAAACCAAAAGCCAAACCTCCGTGAGGTGGAGCACCATATTCAAAAGCATTCATTAAGAATCCAAATTGTTCTTTTGCTTCGTCTATAGTAAATCCTAAGTGTTTAAACATTAAGGCTTGAGTTTCTTTATTATGAATTCTAATAGATCCTCCTCCAATTTCGTTTCCGTTCAAAACCAAGTCGTAAGCATTGGCTCTTACTTTTCCAGGATCGGTGTCCAGTAAAGGCATATCCTCAGGTTTAGGACTTGTAAATGGATGGTGCATTGCATGGTATCTTTCTGATTCTTCGTCCCATTCTAAAAGAGGAAAATCAATAACCCATAAAGGTGCAAATTCATTGGCTTTTCTTAAGTCCATTCGTTCTGCTAATTCCATACGTAAAGCGGAAAGTTGCGCTCTGGTTTTGTTAGCAGCACCCGATAATACGCAAATTAAATCTCCTGGCTTTGCATCGGTAGCTTTTGCCCACGCAGCTAAATCTTCTTGATTGTAAAATTTATCTACAGAGGATTTAAAAGTACCATCAGCATTGCATTTTACATATACCATTCCTAAAGCACCTACCTGTGGGCGTTTTACCCATTCTATAAGCTTGTCTATTTCCTTGCGTGTATACGTTGCTCCGTTAGGAACAGCAATTCCAACCACCAATTCAGCATCGTTAAACACTTTAAATTCTTTGTTTTGCGCTACCTTGTTTAATTCTCCAAATTCCATCCCAAAACGGATATCGGGTTTGTCATTACCATAGGTTTTCATGGCATGATCGTAAGTCATCCTTGGGAAATTTCCAATTTCTACGTTGTTCACTTTTTTTAATAAGTGACGAGTCATTCCTTCAAAAATATTCAAAATATCTTCTTGATCCACAAAGGCTAATTCACAGTCAATTTGTGTAAATTCTGGTTGTCTATCTGCACGTAAGTCTTCGTCTCTAAAACATTTTACAATCTGGAAATATTTATCCATACCTCCAACCATCAACAACTGTTTAAATGTTTGTGGAGATTGTGGTAAAGCGTAAAACTCACCTTGATTCATACGAGAAGGGACTACAAAATCTCTTGCACCTTCTGGTGTAGATTTTATCAAATAAGGTGTTTCTACTTCAATAAAATCTTGGTTAGATAGGTAGTTGCGTACTTCTTGAGCAACTTTATGTCTAAATATTAAGTTATTTTTTACAGGATTTCTACG